>CEUO01206768.1_pt1 | contig 20113 bp, 19 predicted proteins | sample 531391 | NCBI WGS metagenome assembly CEUO01 (sample SAMEA2622799, study PRJEB7988) | marine metagenome | isolation source: saline water (ENVO:00002010), including
GCACCATCAAAGAATGAGAATTGCCAGAAGTAAGTACCACCAGTTACCTTGAAAATTGCTGATCTTGGTGGGACTTGTGCTTCGTTAAGAATACCACCTTGAGTAAAGGTAGTAGGATATGGAACATATTTTGGAATTATTTTAGTTCTTCTAAGGTCTGTACCAACAACAGAACAACCTCTAGGTACAATAACACCACCTTCGACTGAGTTATATTTGTATAATACATTATTGGAAGATGTTAAATCAAGGTTAGAGTTAGCATCTATAGGTGGAATATTAGTATAAAGAACTTCACCAGGACGGTTGTCAATAATATATTCAGCAGGATATAGCATGATGCTAAAGGCATCAAATTCGTCGTTTGCTAATCCAACTCTATATGAAAATCTTGCTACCTCAAGAAATGCTCGTTGCAATGTCTTAAAAGGACGCAATGCTGAGTTACCCCTATTATCAATAGCATCAGAAGCATCGAAATCGTCAGGGTTAACATAGATAATACGTCCTGTTCTGGACGTAATAATATTCTTTAGCCTAGTTAGTGACATTACCTATTCGCATTCCTATATGGTTATTTATCTCTGTGCTTTATGAAGTAGCACCAAATACTCTAGTTGTAAATGCAGTAGAAGCATCCTCAAATCCAACAAGACTGAAGATGTTATTTTGAGTTGCACTTTCGACTATGAGATTCTCACCAGGTCCAATAACGATAGATGTAATTCTATCAATTTCGTTGTTCCCATTGCTGATATCTTTAGCAATATACTCTGTTCCCGCCAAAGCAGTTTGAGCTACAGCAACACTACTTACTGTTGCAGTAGTACGAGTTCCTGTATTTGATTTAGGAACATCTCTAAATGTATCTGTTCCTGCAAATGCAGCAGATCCAGTTCCTAAAATTACTTTAAGAGAAGTTGAATCATAACTACGAACCCATCCATAAGGACCAGCAGTTTGAGCAGTAACAGTATAAGTTGTTCCACTAAAAGTAAATCCATCAGTAGAGTTCACCCATGTTCCTTCTTTATCATAGATATACAATTCAGTGTAAGTATATGATGAAGAAGTATTCAATAAACGATTAGCTCCACCATATGATGAGTTAGCAGCAGTTCCAGTTGTTCCTTCATAAAAGTATAACTGACCTGGTAAACTTGTGTTAGCAGTAAAGTCATATGTGACATGAGCACCTGCTTGACCAGGAGTTCCACTTGCTGTTCTACCAGTAGTGTATTCTGTTCCATCATCAGAGTTACCAGCAGTACCATCAGGACCCCACTCACCATTAACAGTAGTAGATAGACTAAAGTCTAAACTTGCCATTGATGCGTCAGAAACATCAAACTTATAAGTTCTGTCTCCAAACACAGTAATATCTTCACCACCACTACCTGCAACACCATCATTAATAAACATATTATAAGATGTTCCACCGTTTGTTGATAAAACAAAATCATTAGCTGCTGTTCCAACACCACCACTGGAAACAGTTGCACTAGCACCACCAGTTGATGATACACTATCACCTGCAGCAAATTCAGATCCAGATCCATTAATCGTAGAAGGACCAACATAAAGAACTACACTACCTTGTCCAATAAGAGCACCATAAATTGTAGTTGTAGAAGTATCACCACCAGTTCCTTTTGTAAGTGTTTCAGCAACAGCAAAAGTTCCTGATACAGACTCAACAGTTATCTGACGAATAGCAATAGATTTAACATCAATCTCAGTAGTTGGTGGAACATAAAATGATTCAAAATAAAAACTTTTCTCACCATCAGTTGATGTAAGTTTAGTACCTGCAAAAAGATCAGCAGATAAAGGTAATGGAGTATTTAATGTAACTCTATAATCCGTAATTAAGTCACCTGGATGCAATTTATAAGTCGCTGCATCGAGTGTTAAATCTTGATCGTAATCTTTAATTGCAACATCATATGCTGCTCCAGTTCCATCATTTGCAATAGTTAAAACTGCACTAGCTGATGAATTAATCGGTGCAGAATACAAAATGGTGTTTGTAGTTGCTGCTGGTTTCGATTGTCCTAGAAGTCCTTGGTCTGCCATTTTGAATAATTAGAATCCTGCGTAAAAGAATTGTTGTAGTCGGGTTTGTCCCGTTAAGTTGTTTGCTCCAATACCTGCACCAAAAGTAACATCTTCAAGAGAAACGTTTTGAGTTGATAAGAGCGTAGCATCTGCATCTGGAAACTTAATGCTCCTGTCAGCAGTTATGTTACTAGTATCTATAGTAACTTTAGATTGTTGTCCACCACCTGCTGCTGGTTTTTGGAAACCTGAAGTGATTAGAAACTTATTCTCTAAAGTTTGAGTTGCCTTATCAAGAACAATAACGTTAGTATCACTAACAGTAGTATTTAGGTCATCCGTTGCTGGGAATCCTAACTTTCTATTAGTTGCTGTATTAAGATTAGATAAGTCAAAATTTAATTTTTTAGTTATATCTGTATCATCAGCAAGAATCAAATTCTTAAGTGTTTTATTTTCTAAAATCTGAGTTGCATCAGTTCCTACTAAAGTAATATTTGTATCAGGAACTGTGATATTTCTATTTGCTGTTAAGGCAGAAGAATCAAATGTTGCTTTAGAAGTTGAATCCGCAGTAGCAGCAAGTTTTAGATTAACTAAAGTCTTGTTTAAACTTGTTTGCTCTGCTTTAGTATCAAGTAATGTAGATACTGTTGCAGTTGGTTCAGCAGTTGTAGTTACTGTACCAGCATCAGGTAAGAAGTATGATCTACGTGTTCCTGAAGTAATAGACCAGTTAATCTGGAATATTGCTTCCTCAGTATTATCTGTAATAACAAAATTATCTTCATCAATAAGAATAGTCTTATTGGTTAATGTTTGTGTAGTATCAGAACCAACTATTGTTGTTCCACTACCAGAAGTAATTGCAGGGAATGTGAATATACGTGTAGCCGTTCCAGTTCCTACGTTACTTACTTCAAATCTCGCTTTCGGTCCTTGTGCATCTGTTAAAACAAAAGCAGAATCATCAATTTCAAACTGTCCTGTTACTTTAACAGATCCAGATCCTTTTGGTGAGAATACTATATCAGCGTTATCCGCTATATCATCAACAGCAGCGATATACAAAGATGTACTCGTTGCACTATTGACAATTCTAGACATATAAAATCCACCATCACCAAACGCAATACCTAATTGATCGTATGCTGATTGGTACAATCCACTATCTCTATCAAGGTCAAAGGAGAGACCAGGGTTCGCTTTCGTTCCCTGTGCCACTCCTTTAAATAATTGATTTACTTTTGCTTTTCTATTAGGAATCAATGGGTCAGATACCACAACAGGAAGAATCGCTTCTCCTGACAGATTAGCATCCGAGATTGTTTCTAACTGAGATATCTTTTTAGTTCCCACGGAATAATCACACTATTGGCTACTTGTCTATTTATAACGGAATCAGTCTGATAAACTCACTTTCGATTGCTCTTGATTCAACAATAAGTTATACAAATCACTTGCTTTTTCTAAACAATCACTATGGTACTTAATCCAACCTTCAACTTCTGATAATAACTCACCATATGCTTCTTCAGGAGAAACATTCTTATCTCCAATATAATCACCTATAACTTCATAAACACGTTCTCTTCTATCAGTACCTACAGGATCTATTGGTGGATTAGGTACTACTCTTAATTCAGTCATTTGATTGTGCCTCCTTAATGTCATTGTGTAATCGTTCAACAGCATGTAGTCTTTCTATTGCTGCCTTAGCTTCGGGAGTTTCCTCCCATTCCCAGACTGATAAACGTCCTTTTTTATCAACTGTCTCAAATGTTTTTTTCATAGAGTTTCTTGATTAACGTTTTTGTGCGTTTTTTGAGTTGACGCAAACGAGCAGACGCTAACTTCGATTTGAAGTTGCGTCCTTGCTTTCTAGGAGTTTCATGGCGTTTAAGACGCATCGGTCTGCCTCGCTTACCAGAGTATTATAAGGTATTTATGCTGAGGTGTCAACTTGTGCTTCTTCGGGAGTATTTTCCATAAATCCCTTCCTGAAATCCTCTACTTGATCTAAAATCTCCTGATCTACAGGAGGACCAGATTGTAATACTGGTGATAATAAAGCAACCGCACCATTTGGACTTTTAATTCTCCAAACGGTACGGTTTCTTTCTGTCATTGCCAAAAGAAAAGGCAGGTTTGAAACTGCCTCTTCTTCTGTTATATCCTGAATATCAGTCATATATGGTAAGTGTCTCTTCTTTTAGGTTTTCGCTGAGAATTGCAATAACCTCTGCGAATCCTTCTGTTCCCTCTGAATCAAACTTGAAGTTCACCTCTTGTGTGTAACCTTCTTCATCAAGCAAGGTAACCTGTCTTTTTGATAGGTTTACGAATACATGCTCAAGAACATCAGATGGAGCTTGGATGGAGTTAGACATGGTATGCCTCGTTGTTTACTTTCATAGTATAGCAGAGTCCTATGCGGTTGTCAAGCGTACAGCATCTGCCACTGTGACAGAAAATAAATTGTCCGTCACTGGCAGGTTATAGGAAGATCGGGTGGAAGTCAAGGAAATTCTATATCCCTTAACATCTGATGGATTAATTTGGGTATCCCATCCACCAGAAACCACTGTACGTATCCCAGTCATTTTCTTAGGTGTTGAATTTTCTTCAACATTTATCAGTTGTAATAAGTGTGGTGTCACCATTTCAATTGAATTATCAGCAGTAAATGATAGTTCTACCGCACTCATAGTCTGTTGATAGGAAGAATTCTCAAATAAATGTCCTGTTATCTTAGTAGAAATAGATGCGACATTACACTCTGCACCTTGCAATTCAAACTTAGCACCAACAACATTCATGTCAAGATCAGATCCAAACTTAATAGTGTTCTTCTGTGGTGCAGTAGATCCAGCACCTTCAGCACTAAGGAAAAACCCACCACCAACTTCTATATGACAGTTACCAGTTACCTTCAAATGATAATCACCATCAATAGTTCTAACATAACCACCATTGACCAATTTACAATCATCACCATGAACTTCTTGAGTCAAAGCCCCTGCATATGAAATATGATCTGCTACTAACCCACCAATATCACCATTTTTACCAGTTTTTTCATCTACATATTCCTTTACTGTTGCCTCAATTTCCTCAGAATTAAGAGCTTCATACCTATCTGATGGCAAATCTCTTCTTAATTGATCTCTTATCTGCTTCTCATAAAGATGAGCATCATTAAATGAGACTGATGTATGAGTTGTACCATTTGATTTCTTATGAACTTCACCCTGACGACCAGGAGTTCCAAGATATAGTTCATATGAACCATTCAAATAATTTTTACTACTGGTGAGATATGGATCTGCTTCATCAAACATAGTACCATATACATCCTTTACTGTATTAGTAATACCATATAAAGGATACCATCCAACGGACGATGTTGTTCCTGAAGACCTATTACAGTTACTACTTGTAAATTTGGTCAGTAGTTTCATCAATCCAGTAAGATTAGTGTTTACTGTCTCAAAAAGATTTGTGTTTAGTTCGTATATACCACTTCCTTTCTCCCATTCATCAATAATCTTAGTTGCTTCCCCAATACCACTAACAGTAGTTTTAACACTCTTAGTAATATCACCGATACCAGTTACAATACTGGCAGCATCCTTAACTATATCTGCAACAACAGTATCAACTGTTTTCTTAACTAAAGTGGGTTTATCTTCAACACCTGCTAAGAAAGTATCAAGATAAGTATTGATCGTTGCAAGTGGTGTTGCTTTATACATGGCAATATTAGCATCTAAAGCACATAATGACGTTAATATCTTAGTTACTTCTGCCTGAATAATATTATAAGAAGTAAATGGTAACCCAGTAGAACTCTGAAGGATATTCTCTACTTTAAGGTTAGTTGCTAAATTAGCAACTGATTGACGCATAGCAGATATTACTTGTGTAAAAATAACATTTAAGTAATCATCAATCTTCTTAGTTAAATCTTCTTTCTTAACATATGAACCAATAACAATATCTAAGTAAGTATCTTTGTCTATCTTAACAAGATTTGCTGAAGTATTGGCAAGATCCTCTATTAGATAAGACATCTTATATTCTAATGTCTTCCAAGGACCACCGACACCATGAGCAGCAGGAATAAGTTTAGTGGGAGTTGAAGGTTTAATAGGATTAGTTGTTCCACCTAGTACACCTTTCTCTGATCCAATATTCTTAGGGGATCCACTACCACCAATATTAGTAAGTTTACAACCAGGAATTGCAACAGTATTATTACTAGACTGTCTTAAAGGTGCAGTTGGATTAACAACATTTCTCTCTGCTGGATGAACAGCAGAAGAATTAACAGAAGTTCCAGGAACTAAATCCTGATCTGTAAATGCAAAAGAAGACTGTGTTTTAGTAAGATCTGACTTATTAACACGCATGACACCCAATACCATAGGCATCTGTGCCATCTCACCATCTAAGAAAAATCCTAAAACTATTGCTCCAGGTTGTAACTGTCCTGTAGATTCTCCTTGTCCATTATTACCTGCTTGGGATGTATGTTGTAATACTGTTGCCCAAGGTAATCCATCAGTAGGAAGATCTGCAACAGTACCACCATCAAAGCTTGTGTAGTATCCAAGAACACGAACTTTTACACGACCCAATTCCATTGGGTCTTCATTATCCTCTACTTCACCAACCCACCAGAAAAAACCATCCTTACCGACAAAGGACGTACCATTCTCGTTAATTATACCATCAACCAGTTCCATCTAATTCAGGCTTTTTTATTATTTATCCCTGCATAGGACTGCCTGTTCTCCATCTTTCTTGAACGTATATTCCAAGTGATTGTTTTACTAAAACTTTATGCTTATTAATTAATATTCTTTTAGATTCAGTCATTTCACTAGAATAAAAGATCAATGGTTGTTCTTCTAAACCTGTATCTCCACTCATGAAATTCTCCTTGAATAGATACTGTCCGAACGAACTAGTAATTCGGTAAAGTATTCCATTTTTCTTGGATGAACTGAGGAGGGATTTTCTGCTATTGCTTGCTTGATAGCGATCATTTCTACCCATTCCTCATCAGTGAGTTTCTCCATAACTCTCTCAGGGTGTCTGTAAGTCATTGATTCGATTTGATGCTTCAGACTATTTTATAATAGAATGTCAGGAAAAGCAAGTATTTCTTGCTACTTTTGCTAATATCTAAAGGTTGTCCTTATATTTCCTTAACTTACCCTAATAAAACGGTACAAATAAGGAGACCCCCATACAACGTTGTTGTTGGAGTCAAATCCTTGATCCTTACAATGAAGTTTGTCACCATACAAATGAATTTCTGAAACAATACGGTTTCCTCTATCTCCCCTGCATCGTTCACTATCCAATTTGCCATGCCAAGAATCACCCTCGAAGAGGAATAACATATCGCATTCTTCATTCCTTGTCAGGTCTAATCGATAATTTTCCATAATGACCTTATCTTCCAAGACTCTTATCTTATGTCTTTTCTGTCTATAAGGTTGTGTAGGACCATCTACACGATAAAAATTTTTAGAATAATACCAATCCTCCTCTTTTTCCCATATAATCTCAGTCTGGGCAAAAGAGTGGGGATTGGATTGTGCTTGTTGTCTATTCGACCAATGACCTAACAAATAGTCATCAATCGTCATATACTAAACATTCTGGCTCATCAGGATGCATCTCACAAAATAGTTCAAGTGCATTAGGATCGTGATGATCTCCTGCTTCTATCTCATCATGATGATGTTGCTCATAAACCTCAAGTTCATGAAGCTCTTCTTTATAATGACGACGAGCAGCTGGATTTGTTTGAGGATCCTCGATAATAGCTATGTCTGCTGCAATATGGTCTTCGATAGTTTTCATAATGTTTCTCTCCGTTACTATAGGTAACAATACTATTTATCTCTAAGAATCGAATCTTTTAGTAATGTCAGGGTTGTATTAAACTTACTAGCTTCTGCTTCAGTGCTATGAGTTACCCTTGAAATAAGGTATTTACCACTGTATTTTTTATCCATCTGAGTTTTTTGACCTATTTTAAAAGTTGCGGGTATATTAAGATCAATACCGCAACCAGCATATAAATCAAGGTTTCCAGGTACATTAATACGCAGTTGTGTGTTAGTAAGACTTTCCATTCTCATATACTGATATGCTTCCAAGTCAGCTAATTGCTGATAATTTGGTTGAGCATTACCGACAAACTTAGGATCAAATGCTTGGTTCGGTAACATTGTATATCGAACTCGTCTAGGTTTCAATACTTGTTCTTGAACCCTAACATCCATCTGTGTAATAGGATCAACAGTCATTTTACCGTTAAGATGTGACATCTTTGACCACATATCATCAATATTATAGCGAGTATCATCAGTTGTTGTATCTTTACTCAATCCCATCTTAGATGATGTAATATTAACTGGATCAAAACCAACAGTATATCCAGACCATGAACCATTTCTCAAACTTCTTAAAACATTTTTTTCTTCAGGAAAAGCAAGACCCTGAAAAGTAAAAGCATCTAAGACTTCATCATCCATTTGTTTAGGACTCATAGCATATGTGTACAACCTAGGTACACCAGTGATAAAGTTCGTCTTCTCATCTCTTGGTTGATCATTAATATCATCAATTAATTTATCAATAGATTTAAAATGATACCCTAACCCATTCTCATAGAAAGCAAATCCATTTTGCAATGATCCACTTAACTTAGACTTTCTTATACTACGTCTTGCAATCCAATAGATTGTATCTAATGGTCTCCAATTAACTGCAACAAATGAATGTTTATTAACAGTATCTTCTATATAAAGATTCTTACTTGAGTTAAGATAATTATTTCCTTTAACCAAGGTCTCAATCATATTTTCTGCTTTTCTCTTTTTCTTAAACAGAATATCAGAATTACCAAAAACAGATGTGCTTTCATTTGTCATATACTCATCACTAACACAATCAACCATGAAGACATCACTTGTTTGTGATGTTTTAGTGCGAGAATGAACTCTATAAATCCTAAATTTATAGATCCTATCAACAATAGAACTAATTATTTGCAATCTAATCTCTTCAGCACCACTCAGTACAGCAATCATACCAGCAGCATCAGAAAATATGAAAGATGCTTCTACCGTTGCTAAATGAAAACTCTCTTGTATCTGAAATCCTTGGCAAAATGACCTAAAATTAAAGTTGCCATCATTTTCTATTCTCTCACCATTTCTATGAATAGTAAGACGATATTCTATTTCACCAACATCTCTTCTTAATTTTGGCATTTACACCCCTCTCAACTGAATTAAGGCATTAAAGTTACTATTATTTAAAGATGCCTGTGTACTTCTAAGTTCATTTATTCTAGATTGTGGATTACCACCTCTAGATTTAGCCAACAAATTAGCTATAGCAGACTGTGCTGCAGCAACTGAAGAACGAACTGCTTGATTATTAGCTTGAACGGATTCTATCACTGATTGAACCATTGCAGTTTGGCTCTGTCTCATTTGTGCTTGAGCTCTTGTTCTTTGCTCAGTAACCTTCTTCATCATGGATTGATTTCTTCCATCCTCAGAACCCTGACCATCTCCACCAGCTTTATTCCTCTGTTGAGGACCACCTAAAATACTACCACTACTTCCTGAACCACTTGTTTGTTGAGCAGTACCACCACCATAATTTGTATTAGTCTGTTTATCTTCTTTCGCTGTGTTCATTTGAGAAGGGAACAGAGTTGATCCACCCAATCCTCCAGGGAACCATTTTCCTCCCTTCTTCTTATCTCCATATACTTGGTGAGCCTCACCCATTTCAGTTTTTCCATCTTTAAGAGCGAAGTTCATATCACCCCAAGAAATAGTAGTATCCTTATTGCTTGCTCCAAATATATCACCCTTACCAAAGCTAGATGCTCCCATTAGGGCAGAAGCATAATCATCACCTAAACCTGTACTTTTTAATTTCTTAAATAAAGTTTTAGTATCCATACCCAGAGAAATCATATTTTCTCCTGCCTTATTCTCACCAGCAGATAATTGCTTATCCCAAATACTAGTTTTAGGGAATAGATTCTCTATTATCTCAGTAGGTGTTTTTGCACCACCAAACATAGAAGAGCTTGCTCCACTGTCAATCTGTTGTGCTTGATTAAAAATACTACGGGCAAATAGTGCTCCTTGTGTGGTATCAGTTGAACCAGCTTCAGAAACAATAGCCTTTTTCATCATTCTTAAATCACTTTCACCAAGTCCTACTCCACCTTGACCAGCAACTTGTCTATCAGCAAATCCAACTGTAGTAGTATTAGGTTTAGTGTGAGAACCTGGTCCTTTCTTATTACCACCAGTTGTCCATGTTCCCCATTTATTATTTGCTATTACAGCAATACCTTGACCTTTTCTATTTCCAAATAATTCATCAGCATATGCTCTAAGATTTGCCTCAGCATTTTGACCCTTTCTATGATCTGTAATATCAATAGCAAGTCCCCTTTGATGAAGTTTACCTCCTCGTACTGGTTGACGACCTGAAGTATCCTCACCTCTTCTATTAGCACCTTTTCCTTTCCACTTATTATTTCTAAAATTAGGGTGATTAGATACAGTAAATCCTTTTTGTAACGCTGTTCTACCAGATCTAATTGCTGCTTGTATACCACCATTAGGAGATCTTGCAACTCCATCACGACCAACTATAGGTCCACCACCTGATGCTGCTCCACCTTCACCGACACGCATGGATCCCTGATCAGCCCATCCTGTAGGTTCACCAATTTGACCACCTGAAAGAGCATTACCAACTTGGCCGAGCATTCCATCTCCACCTGATATTACTCCAAGAGCACTACCAAGTTTCTCTCCAAAGGTCATTCCTTCAGAACCAGGTCCGAAGAATGCATTACCAATACCACCAATTTTACCTAACCAATTAGCAGCTTTACTACCTGGATCCATAAATGATCCAGCAACACCCATAACACTTTTAGCAATATCCCATCCAGTAGCCTTACCATCTTCACCAGAACCTCCACCACCAAAGATAGTTTGAATAGCACCACCAATAGCACCACCTCTATTACCAAATATTGATTGACCTATTTGGCCAGCATTACCTAAAAGATTCTGCCATATACTTGGCTTTTTCTCTTCTGGTTTACCAAAACCTAATAGGTTTTTACCCCAATTCATGGCTTTTCCAAACCATCCAGAACCCTCTGGAGCACCCTGATTCTTAGGTTTGTTACTCCATAAAGAACTTATACCATGATTATCAGTAAATTTATTCGATGCCCATTTTTTAATACTACCCCAGAAGAATTGATCTTTACCTCTTGGTAGTTCACCAGCGAAGAAATTATCTTTACCTCTTGGTAGTTCACCAGGAATATCAAATCCCTGAGCATGTGCCATCTTCATATTAGCGGATGTCAAGCCAGGCATCGATCTAGTAGCAAAATTATTCACAGGAATAACAAAATCTTCACCCTTATTATTCTTTGCTACGTACTCTAAACCGTGACCAATAAAGTCTGCTTGTCCACCTTTACGACCTAATGATACAGGATAACCAGAATCAGGTCCATTAATCCATCCACCTGTTGCTCTCTGTGGTAAATGCTTATAATATTCTTCTCTTGGAATTAACCCACCATATGCTCTCTCAAGGTTACCAATTCGATTAACCATCTCACCAATGACAGTTTGACCGCCACCTTTAATATCATCCATACTAAAGGAACCTGAGAACTCCATAAGAGTTTTATCACCGCTACCACCACCAAACGCAGATGGTTCCATTCGGTCAGCAATATCCTGACCATAATCAAAACCTTTCTTAGCAACGTAAGCAGTTCCACCAATAGCAGTTGCAACAGTTGCTAGCTTACCTATACGACCCAGCTTACGCAGCCTAAGTCCTTTATGGAACTTAAGAAGACCTGTGTGAAATAATTTTAGAGAATTCCTTAAGAGCATTATAGTGCCTCTTGGATTTCTCAGGATCATTAATGGGGCTAATAATGCCCCCATAGCAACCATAGCTTTAACAAATCCACCTATTCTCTGCCACAACGTAGCATCATCTCGTAACAAATCGTACAATCCATCCAGTATTCGAGTGACATTTGTCCCTACAAATGCTTTAAGGAATCTGAATACTCTATCAAGAGTTTCCAAAGTTTTCTCTATCTTCTCCTTATTTGCTGGATCTGCCAACCATTTTAAAATTGGTCGAATGATCATCAATTTAAGAAGACCAGAGAACATATTAAGTAATGCTTCCCAGAACTTAGGAGCTCCCCTTCCTATAAAATCATTAACAAATCCAGTAAACTTAGCCTTTTCAGGTTTATCAAATTTTGCTTCAAATATTTTCTTCCTTTTTAATTCATCTAAATTAGCAAGTTGTATATTTCTAAGATCATTAGCAAGACCAGCAATAGTGTTTACTACACTACCTAAATTATTAATTGCCTGTATAGTTTGACCAGCAAGTTTTGCCATTCCAGCATCCTCTGCACCAGCAGCCGCAGCCGATGCTGAGACGAACTTATACATATTAATCTTTCTACTTTTAGGAAAACTAGATGTCATTACTTACTTCTGTTGCTGTTTCTGAGGGACTGGTACTGGTATAGGATTATTTATTGGTACAGGCTTAGGAATTTCAACTAACTTCTCAATGAGCATTGGTACAGGAACAAATTCTATTGCTGTCTGCATCGCATATTCATTTGATAATTGTCTCTGTTTACTACTTCCCTGAGAAGCACTAAACATATTTGAACTTCTATCAAATACACCTAAAACTCTAGGATCAACACCTAACTCTGGAGCAAGTTCTCGTAAACCTTGTATAAAGTTTCCACCCGACATCATACCTGATATGGCTTTAAACATACCACCCATACCCATGCTATCAGCAAGGTTCTGCATCATCTCCATTGGTTGCATAAAGGATTCCATTCCAAATAATTGAGACAATCCTGGTACGTTAGCAACACCTGGTATTAGATTTGCAGCTATGCTTCCAATGGTCTGACCCATATTACCTTGTAAGAATTTACCTATCTTACTGCCCTTGAACCAGTCACTACCACCAAGGACACCCATACCAGCACTTAATGCACCACCAACACCACCTTCAAGGAATCCCATTCCAATCTTACCGATTGGACCACTCATAAATTTACCAATAGCAGATCCTGCACCAAATGTACCTGGGAAGAAGTGTCCTAAAGAACCCATAGCGGGTGCTATTGCACCCAGTATATTTCCTTGTGCCAAAGACATAACAGCCTGAGCACCATATATGAAAGGTGCTGCTGGCGGGAATATCATAGGTGCGACTTGTAATATCGTGTTAAGAATCGGTGATGAAGCAACACTTTTTACTACATTCGTAACAGTTTTAACTACACCACTAACTGCTTTACTAATACCTCTAAAGATCTTACCAAAGAAATATTGCTTCCTGTTTAGTCGAGGGGGTATGGTTCCATAATTGTTTAATATCTTACCGCCACGCATCTTACCCCAACTAAATGGGTTCCACCAACTACTCTTCGACTGTGATTTCTTTATCTGCACACTTGCAGAAGGTTGTCCACCTGGTCCCCATTCATTCTCTTCTCTTTCTACCTTACCAGCTTCTAGTGCTCTTTCCTGTTTAGATTGATTAGGGAATAGATCAAGGAAATCCCACCACTGATTCTTATTTTTATCTGGTTCTGGTTTCTGATTAATAATGTCCTTTTTCTGTGCCTCTTGCCTCTTTTTAGCAGCAGATCTACCCATCTGTCGCTTAGGAGCATCATCTTCTTCTTTTTTCTGATTAGGGAACCAGTCTAGAAAATCCCACCACTGATTCTTATCTTCATCAGGTGTAGGAGTAATCGTACTATTAACTAAGTTTGAAGCTTTAACTTTCTGCCTATTCTTGGCAGCAGATCTACCCATCTGCCGTTTATTAGGATCAGATTTATACTTAGTTTCTTCTTTTGTAATCTCACCAGTTTTATTATCTTTCCAACCAACAATTCTTCCACGCTTATTGGTAATTGGTGTTTTACCTTCAAGTTCTGCTCTTTTTCTAGCATTGACACCAGAAGTAGCACCAGAGATTTTCTTTTTCTCTTCCTCAGATAATTCTTTAGGAGCATTCTGTCCAGCCTCAGTCGCTCCCTTGGGAATAGCACTATCACCAAAGAAAGCAGATGCAAATAACTTAGCTTTAGGCCAGAGATTGAGTGGATTAGCTAACCATATAGGATTTGGGATCTCCGTTCCTGGGAGACCCATCAACATCCATTTACTTATCCAATCTCGTCTAGGAACCCATTTTGGAAGTTCAGGAATCTTCCATTTAGGTAACCCCTCATATAATCTAACAAATCCTTTTTTAACCCAGTTGATTAAGTTACCAACTTGAGTAAATACACCTTTAATATCTTGTTTTAATCTTTCACCAACTGCCTTTATTCCACCACCTTTGAACATGGTGTACATCAAGTCACCGACATACTCACCAACGAGCATACCAACTAAACTACCTACTCCTGGTATAGGAATAAGAGTTCCTAACGCACCACCAATAGCACTACCACCACCTTTAAATAATGCCTGATCTAATGGTTCTCCCATCATTAGAGAGAATAGAGTAGTTAAAGCAGCACCAAAGAACGGTATTCTTCCAAATACATTCTTAAATACACCCTTAACACCCTTTAATGCATTAGGTCCTAAGAATTTTAGGGTCATGCGATTCGCTATCTTCCCTAATCCAGGTTTAGCACCAGGTTTTATTATCTTTCCTTTTGGTGCAGTTCCTGGTGTTAATCCACTTGTAGGTTTAGGTGGTTTAAATGCTTGGGGATTCTTACGTGCAGCTCTTGTTACTCTCTTAAGTGCTTCACTTTCCGACATACCCATACGTCGGTATTGGTCAAATAATCTATTTCCGTTCTTACCAAACCTTCGATTAATCGAACTACTAGTCTTAGTCCATTTTGGAGTTTTACCTGGTCTTGAATGTCTACCTTGATTCGGTCCTTTATTTGTTCCTCTCTGTGGTTTATCTCTATACCAATCCCATCCTAATAAGCTTAGAATAGCATCCATCAATCCAAATGGATTTAATAACGCCCCTAATCCAACAAATCCAAGTATAAGCTGCCCTAAACCTTTTATTCTATCTCCAAAAGTACTACCAGATCCAAATAAATTGGTAAACCCATCCATTATATTACCAATTCTTCCCATGAAGAATCCACTAATCTTTGTCCAAACTACATTGAGTTTATGCAAAAATAATTCTATCTTATGTTTATTAGCGGGGTCTGCTAACCATTTCAAACCCTCGTACATAGCAAGTTTAGCACCCAGTCCAATTAACCAGGATCCTATTATCTTAAAGAAACTTGCAAAAGGAGTAATTATCTTATCAAAAAACTGTTCAGCAAACCCCTTCTTTTGTTTTTTTACCGCCCCTTTCCACTTTATGCCCTTTCCCATCAGGGCATTTCTACGTTCTAATTCATCTTCAGCAGCTTGGTCTTGTTCTCTCTTTACCTTTCTGCGTTCTGCTTTTTCTTGTAATCTTTCAACTCGATCTGTTGCCTTAGCAATAGATCCCATATCACCAACAATCTGAGCAATACCATTAAGAGTACTACCTAAACGGTTAATGCCTAAAATAGCTACACGTCCAGCATTATGCTTAAGCTTATCTGCTCCTGCACCTCCTGGATTAATAAATTTGTATAGCTGTATTTTAGCCATTAGCCGCGTTCTGCTCCTTCATTCTACGCTCCTCTTCCTTAAGAAATTCTGTTAAGAGACTAATATAAATCTCTTTTTCCCAAGGCATAAGATTATCAATGTACTCAATATTCCACTTATGATGATGTATCAAAGCAAAATTAGTATCATAATAATTCTTCAAGGTCTGATGAAGAAGGGCTATCCGAAAAAAGCCGCTAATCCTTCAAGAACAACATCAGATTCAACTTTAGTTTTAGGATTAGTTACCTTAACTGTATGCTGAAGTTTAGGCATAGTTTCAAAGAAATCCTGAATTTTCTTAAATTGTTCAGAAGTCATCTGATCTAAGAAATCAAGTATTTCCTGTTTTGGTAAATCCTGTGCATCATAAACTTGTTCTGGGTCAGCAATAGATGCTATACAACTAGCTGCCATATCAAATACCTGATCCATACCAGGTGTTTCATCAGGAACAAAGTTCATCTTTACAAAAGTTTCTAAAGTAGGATAGTTCATTGTAAGAACTATTTCATCACTAAGTTTAAGTTCATTAGTATGTCCTTTTGTTCTCTTAATCTTAATAGAATTAAGAGGGATCTTCACTTCTGTCTCAGTTACTTCATCATCAGGGCAAAGCACCGTAACATCTACAGATTCACCAACAGATTTTGTGCGGATTTGTAGGAAAATAAATTCAATGTCAAATGTCGAAAGAGTTTCAGGATCTTGTATATCAGTACAAGCACGAATAATATCCTTAATCGCAGAAACCATACTGGTTTGATCACCAGTTTCTGTTGCAACTAGAAGAATTTTTTCTTCTTTTACTAGAAACGGTCTGTAATTGACTGTTCTGCCATCAGAAGGCAGTTTCGTCTTAAATTTCGGTGTGTTTAATGTAGGTAATACCATAGTACATTCAATTCAGTATTAATATTTATGGTCTATCCATAAGAGATATATCGAGAATCTGGTTCTAATAGATTCAACCTAGTTCTCCTATCAGGATTAGTAGGAACAAGAGTTCCAACATTCCCATCTTGTATATCTAGCTCATTTTTACCATAAAATCTATACCTAGAATAATAAAAACCACATGTAAGAGTCATCACTCTTGATTCCATATTATTCAACTGTACTGATCCAATATTATATGGAAAAACCTCTCTTAGTTCCCAACAAGCTGTTACACGATGCTTTCTATAATTATCTGGAGTTACTCTAGCATTATCATCTTGCTGACTAATAGCACCATGATCATTTAATCTATGAACACTATTTCCACCACCTCTTTCCCATTTTATAATTCTTACATATGGTGCAACAATATCATCATAATAATCTGTATATTGATCTGCATCATTTCTCATTAATGCTATCCATCTTTCAAATAACATTCTGGTATATTGATTCTGTGGCATTTTAAAAGTCATATTAATCTGACTAAATGCACTTCCAGTTGGATACTTATAAGATGCACCCTGAGTAACTATCTGTCCTGTAGATACTTGTTTACTTGGTAGGTTTACAGTATCACAATAATAATCTAATAATAAATTAGTTTGTCTTTGTTGATTAGCAAATCCCCAATTCGGAAGTTGATTCATCCTTGTAGGAGTAGTAAAATGGATAGAATAAAGATTTGTTAATGCAGGAGAATTTGCTTGCTTCTTAAAAAATGCAGAAAATTCTTGCAATGATGAATAACGACCTTCAGCCCAATTCGGTACACCAGGATCAGGTGTTGAATTGCTATAAACAGCACCAACAATTTGATTTATCGCTGCGAAAATATTTGCAAACATTATACTTTAAGTTCCTTTTCCGTGATTAACATAAATTCCCATCCATAATCTTTACAAAATTCCTCTGCTGCTTTCCATTTAGCTTTATTTACACTATAGGTAACAACCTCAGTAACATAACGCTTAGTTATTTTCTTCTGAGTTCTAGGTTCTTTTGTTTGTCTAGTAGGTTTCACTTCTACCATATATTTTTTATTACCAACCTTTACATAAAAGTCTGGATAATACTTATGGCGTTTACCATCAACAGGGGATATATAAGGTATAGCAATCTCTTCACTTCCCCATTCAACAACTGAAGAGGTATTATCACACCACTGCATGAATTTATATTCCCAAGATGACCTGTAAACTATATTACGGTAATCACCTTTATACTTCTTTGGAAGCCTTGGAATATATTTTCCTTGCTTATAACGCATAAATACATAGAGATCACGATATTATTTAGGTAGAAATTGTCAATCTTTAAATATCCATTACGACCACCAGCATCAAGGTCGCAAGCAGGTACTCGAATAGCAGATTCCCCAACAGAAGCTACCGATTATCTGATGCTTCGTCGTGAGAGATTTTCATATAATGATCAAGATGTTCCCAATTTCTATAAAAGAAATAGTCCAGGTAATCAACAAAGAGTTTTACAACATCCAGATAGATGTTATATTGCAGTACCTCCACAGATCGCAACACAATATAGTCCTGCATATAGAAGGGCAGATATTGGTGTAGGTGGTATTGCTGCACTAGGAATGATGAAATCAGCAGATTTCGGTGAAATGTCTGAAAAATTGCAAGATGCAGCAAAATCAGCATTACCCGAATTCTCAACATCTGCAGTTTTGGGAATGATCAACGGATTTAACCAATTTGTTGGTTTACAAGGACAATTAGATATTAATACAGTTAGACAATTACAAAGTGGTCAGGTTTTTAACCCATATTCTGAACAAATGTTCCAAGGTATGAGTTTTAGAACCCATAACTTTGCATTTAAGTTTTATGCTAAGAATTTAAGTGAATCAAATGAAATATGGAATATAATCAATTATATTAAAATTGGTTCATTACCTAGAATTAGAAGTGGTGAGTTTGTAACCAAATATATCAACGATAAGAAAAAATTCGACGTTCCAGCTGGTAAGAAAGAAAGACACAGTGATCATGTAGATATATTTGGTAAAGATTTCTTCTCAAAAATGAAGGGAACTACTAATTATGCTGGATCAAACAGATTCTTCGAGATTCCAGATAGATTCCAATTACGCTTTGTTCGTTTTGGTAATAATAGTGATACTGCATCAGGTTCTGGTAATATAGACGAAACTACTAGAAGAGATTTAATGTTTAAGATATATCCATCTGTCTGTACAGGTATTAACATTAACTATACACCAGATAACCAATATCAAGCATTTAAATACTTACCAGCAGCTGGTATTGATAATCCAGCTATTGTTATGACAGTCACATTCACTGAAACTAGACTGATAACTCAATCAGATGCAGCAGCAGGTTACTAATGGCATATTTTTCACAATTACCAAATATTTACGTTGGAGAAGGAGTTACAGATGATGAATCTTTCAAATATCGTCTTGTAAAAAACTTATTCAGAAGAACCATGACAAGAATGGATCTAGATAAGTACATTACCTTGTTAGAACCATATCATGTAGGTGATCATGAAACTCCTCCATTAATTGCTCATGCATTATATGGTGATATTCACTTAGATTGGGTTATTTTATTAACTAACAATATTACTGATGTTTACAATCAATGGCCTAAAAACGTAAATGAACTGCAAACCTATGTTGCAGAAAATTACGATAATGTTGATGGTATACACCATTATGAAACAAATGAAGTTTTATACAATGACGAAGTTTTCATTCAAAAGGGAATTCAAGTAAATAGCACGTTTAGGGCAATTTTGCCAGATGGTACAACTAAGACAGAAAACGAGTCTATCTATCCAGTGACAAATTACGAATATGAAGATTATAAAAACGAATTGAAAAGACAGATAAAACTCCCAACTCCACCAATAGTGGAAATGATCGATAATGAATTTGAAGAGTTAATCGCGTACGAACCAAATAATGAAATAGATCGTGAAGGCAATAAAAAAACACTACTTAATAGTAGTGCTAGATTCTTAGATAGTTCTGGATCTGCTACAGGTAGTGTTGTAGTCACAGACAATGTAGGAACAGTGACTTCATATGATAACGGACCTGGATCTCAAACTACTACAGTAACTTAAAAAAATCTAAAGGGGCAAAAAATTTGCCGAGTTTTTTTGGCGGTTTCCTGGGAATCAAAAGTCGAATAATATATGACCTAATTTTTTGGTGGGCCTGCTACCCTTGGGTCACTGTCTGGTACTTCATGCGGATCCATAACTCCTTTTGGTAAGTAAGCCAGTTCACGCAAGGCTTTAACTGAGGGATCAGTTGTAACATTAGTGGGCAG
>CEUO01065268.1_pt1 | contig 20078 bp, 18 predicted proteins | sample 531391 | NCBI WGS metagenome assembly CEUO01 (sample SAMEA2622799, study PRJEB7988) | marine metagenome | isolation source: saline water (ENVO:00002010), including
CAAGTGGATCGTCCGGGTCGCCGTAGGCTCCTGCCCATGCCTCTTTAGGTCCAACGTACTTATTCTTGGACTTGTTCGTGCCTGCAGCTCGTTCACTTTTCCCAAGCATTAAAGCAGCGGAGCCGGCAGCAACGCCACCGACAAATTGGCGACGATTGGTTTTGGAAGGTGTAGTCATCAAGTGTGTCCTATGTTACTGAGTTAGTAGATCCGTCTGTTAACCACCGGGCTGTTGCCTCAATCTGCGCCTGAACAAGTGGATCGTCCGGGTCGCCGTAGGCTCCTGCCCATGCCTCTTTAAATCCAACGTACTTATTCTTGGACTTGGTCTCCTTATCATCTTCAGGCTTATCCCAGGGGAACAAGATATTCTTGACCCTGTCGTAAATGCTTGTTGAAGACTCCCACACGTTCTTTAACGAATCAGAAGTAAGACCTGAATTACTAAGTTGGGAGGACAATTGCCTGTGCAACATGTAATACAACTCTATTTCATTCTGGTGTTGAAGCTCCTGTAGTATTATTTTCAACCTTAATTGATCTCTACGTCCCCGGGGATCTAACGTACTAAAGTCAATAATGCCGCGCCCTGCCGCTTGCGCCATTAGTGCGACGGTTCGATCCCCTCCCAAAAATCCGGGTCGTGTACTCTTGCCTCCAGTTTCTCTACTATGCGCTGGAACCGTTGATGTTCCATACCAATGATTCTGCGCAATGATTCACTTGTTAGAACGTTGTCGTGTAACCAATTCTCCAAAACTGGGATCGGCGTCTGCGCGGGTTCCCCTATTTCAGGTTTATCCCACTCTATATCTGCAATGACAGGTATATCTGTAATTTTAGCCGGGGTAGACACTCTCTCGATGGACAATGCCAATCGGTAGTTAGAGTACACACGATAAAACTCACCCTGGTCCGGTATTAAACCATCTCTAAAGTCATAAGACGTTTGTTGTAACGCCATGTCCGCTTCTGCCGTAGTGATCGTTCTAAGACGAACTGTTACAGCTTGTCCAAGGATGTTTACATCTTTGTAAAACCTACCGCCGCCAAGTATCGACATGTAGAAACTTTGCCGATCCTCTTCGGAAATGTCTGCTGTCTCTTTGATGTGGGTATCCCATCCACAGTGTGGGCAGGCACGGTCAGGTGTTAATTCGGTTCCCCACCCTGAGGACTCTGTAGTTGGTGCCTCTACGGCTTGTGATGGGTCATCTACAACTTCTACGCCGCCCTCGTTGGACGGTTGTGACGCAATCTCTATAGCCTCTGCAACACTAGGATGGGCGCCCTCTGGTACAACAGCTGCTTCAGGTGCGTTTGCATGCTTAGTGCGCAAATCATCGAAGGCTTGTATAAGTTCTTGTTGCTTCTCGTCCGAAAGGTCTTCGAAACTGGTGATCTCAGGGACAGAAAGGCGTTCGTCGCTTGTAGACATCTTCGCGACAATATCCGTCTGCTCCTGTCTGGCTTTTGCAAGGAACTCGTTAAGGTCAACGATAGGATCGCCGTCCTTCCACCCCGCTGCTTCCAGGAATTCACGTTCTTCCGGTGACAAGTTAACGGTCTCGCCCATGGGTAGCGGTAACCCTGTGATGGGCGTTGTTTTTGAAACATCCTGCGCGGAGGGCGCGGCCTTCGATCTCAGGTCTAGCTTTTTAGCCATAATCATCTCTCCATAAATTCATTCATCACGAATGGATAACTACTCTTATTCTTCCGGAGGCGCGGGTTCAGTTTCCGGTGGTGGTGCGTCTGGTCCTTCAGGCGCAGATTTATCAGTACCTGCAACAGCACGACTGTCTTCAACAGAAGATGACGCACTTCCAATAATGACCCGGTAGTTACCATCAAGGGCTTTTATACCCTGTGCTGATATCTGGTCATAACTAAATGGTGGTTCCGTGTTGCTGCCTGTATACGGTGCACCTACGCCTTCATCATTACGTTCTACAGCTTTAGCTACAAACCCGGACTCTTCTTCATGGTCTGAATACCGTAGTCCCAGTTCGTATAGGTTGTGGTCATCTTTCCAGGCCTCCTTACCGGGGTAAGGATACGTAGCTATCGGCTCATCTTTCTTTGCAGTAATCGGTACCGGGTTCTCCTCCCATTTACCCGTCTGCGCACTACCTGTGCCAGAGGCCTCTTCTGATAACCTTGCCAACTGTTGCCAGCGGTCTTCAAAGAGAGTGAAGTCACTGGTAAGGTACTGCTCTTGCGTACGCATACTGACACCGATACTGGCAATCTTACTGTTGTTGCCAGGCATGAAACCGGGGTACCACCAATCAACAAACTGGGACTCATACTGTTCAATACCAATAGATGCCAAAAGCGATTGTCGTTGTGTTGTGGCTTCTTCGATGAACGCTAAGGTCTGCGCTAGCGATTCGCCCTCCAAACAGTAAACACGGGGATCACACCAAGTAGATGCGTAGTGCCCGTCTACAACAAGATCCCAACCCCTGTTAGCTTTGTGACCGTTAATAGCCAGGTGCCCATTAATACCACAGGAACCACCGATACTACACCATCCGGGGACAAACTCGTAGGAAGATGTGATGTTACCAACGTTATCTCCCTCTCCGTCGCAGAACCACCACCAGATACCGTGGCGTACAAAGTGTTCCTGGTACTGCGCGTTTGTCTTGTAGACACCACGTCCCTGGTTACAGTCCAGTGTGATCTCGCCCATAGAGGAGCTCACGTCCAGCCCAGATCGAATGTAAACACCTTCACCTAGTGTTACTGCCGGGGCTTTAGACGACTTAACAACAACACCGCCGGAAGATACATCCTCACCAATGTTAGGCGCATAGTCGTATAGCATTGTGCCGCGTGATTCAAGAAGTAGACCACCAATACCGCTGTTACCTGCTAACAACTGCATGTTGTTTTCAGCTTTGATACGGACATCCCGGTCGTTAGCTGTTATGTCCACGGAGTTCTTTGCGCGGGTGATAGAGTCCTGCCCAGCCCATACATTGGTATTACGACCTGACTTCAGCCAGATATCCCCGGGGGCTGAGATGAATACATGCCCACCTGTCATACGAAGTTCAGAACCAAACCCATCGGCGATTACAATACCGCCGTCTTCTAACAGGTCAATTGACGACTCGTTAGGGTAGTATCGTGCGTCCCCTGTCTCCGCGTACCTGTGGTCAACCTTATGTGTGCGTGCTTCTGGTGGTTCCAGGTACTGACTAGTTGCTAACGATCCAAAAGGAATCGGCACCTGGTACATCGACGCGATGGAGCCGTCTTCTTCTTGCTGTACATGCCAGTCACCCCGGTGGTACCAGTAAGCGTGGTTAGCTTCCCAATTAAACGTATGCACGTGCGCATCCAATACACCTGCAGCTCTAACTAACCATTTGTAATCAGCAGTAGCTCCATCCGGGAAATCCAGTTCATCCCGTACTTCATGATCAGGTACGGTAATGCCGGGAGGTACACTATTATCGTCGTGGAATACTCCTGCAAACTTGTAGTTACCTTCCCACTCACCTTCTGCTACTGCCTCTGGTCTACGAGCTCTCTCAGGGTTAACCATTGGAACACGCTTAGCAATCGTGATTGCCTTAGCACTGCGTAAACTGTACCGCCCCGTTAATGACATATCCTCGGAGAAGACAGCGGGACTATCCGATGTGTTGCTGTACCGATAGTAATCTGCGGAGGGCGGTAGGTATATTCTGCGCTGACCACCCTGTCCCAGGTACCCGTGATAATTCTGGATACGGTGGAAAGGCTTTTGGTCGTCGTAAACGGGTTCACGCTCAGCGTAGTGCTGCTCATCAATTTGAGATGCCTGCGCATCCCGTTCTGTTCCAGGAACGACACCGTGCGCTGTGACGCCCTTATTCTCCCACGTGTAAGGTGTGTAGCCCTGATAGTTAATGAACTCGCCCTGGTCGTTGAGTGCCTCCAGCTCAGACCCTGATGTACGCATCTGCAGGTTATGTCCTGCTAGCCTGAGCATGTTATCAAAGAAGAACGCGAATACACCGCAGGCTTCGTTAACAGCTAACTGCGCCATGAAAGGATCAAGGAAAAGTCTTAACCCTGTTTCGGTGATGTGGCCCCACTCACCTGCAGACGTTCCATCAAACGGACGCCAACTGGAGAAGTCTGTAACACCGGAACCGTTCGCCATTACAGAAGGGAATGCGTGTGCATCATCTACTTTGAAACCGGAACGACTGACTGTCGTAATGAAGTCGGCGAGACTGTCTCTACCGTCGATAATCACATCCGGCTCTGTAGCAATGATAACCCCGTAAGGCATCTGCGGATGGAGTAGTACCCATACACGTGTACTGGGTAAAAGGGTCGTAAGAGACTTGGCCCCCATGAATGTATTGGAAGAGGATCCAAGGAACGTACAAGCCATAGCAGGCCCGCCGTGATCAACTTGAACCTTGTATAGATGCGCATAGGCGAGAGAGTCCACAACGACCCCCGTAACCACACGTGTAACCACGCCGAGGTCTTGTGTATGCGCAGGCGCACGCCCTAAAAGGCCTGAATCAATTGATACATCGCCTTTTACAGGAGCCGCCTTCTGATAATCTCGCATGTGACGTAGTGCTGATGCTTTTCTCAAAGAATCAGCAACGCCCTTTACGAGCATTACAGTTTCAGCAACCATGTTATATCCACCATATGGTGAGGTTATGGGCATAAAGCCCCGATACCGGGGGCACGAAATGCACCCCCGGTACCAGAATACCGTTATTAACGATTATTTGCGTGCGTTACGCGTAAGACAGTGCGACAAACATCATTTGAACTTGTTCATTGATGATCATGTCTTGTGCCTGGACGGTGAAACCCATCGACGTAATAACCGCGTTGTGAAGCGTGAAACCAGCCGACGCAAAGTCAGCAGCAGCACCGCCCTCACAACCAGCTTCTAGCGAGAAGTTAATGGTGTTGTCTGCAGCGTCACAGACATTACCGAACTTCTGATAGAAACCAATCTGTAGAGCTCGTGGACCAAAGACACGACCTAGTGTGGCCTGTCCCTGTGTACGTCCACCAACGTAGTAAGTATTTTGAGAACCAATTTCGTACAAGCGGGTGACTTGCTGCGTGTAGTTCACTGACAGGTTCTGTGTTAGAAGACCAACACCCCCTGCTTCTAGATTACCACCGCCAGCAAAAACCACTTTTGCGGAATCGGCTGAGAACGAGCCTTTATAATCATGGCCGCCTCGCTGGAAGACATCAGTAGGCATAGTATAAACCTCCATGCATTAAAGTGCAGATTGCCAATCTTGCACCAGGTTATTGGTATTAAACCAGGGCAGTCGGCCACCCGAAGGTGACCGACTTGGCACCAAATTATTTACACCACCAAGTGAACTTCGACGTTGTTCATTGGGTACGGGATCTCGAGATTGACAACAATCACGACTCGATCTTTCAGCAGCGCGTGTTGGCGTAGCTGAGTGATTTCGCCGTCGATGAGCTGTCCACCCAAAGTATCCGTATATCCATTGGCTTTCAGGAAGTCGATGGCTGCTGTGACTTCAACGTTGATCATATCAAGCGCTGAAGGTGTCACATTGGTGCGGCCAATGAACGGTGAAAGCCTGTTAAGGAACAAGTAAGACATCGAGTCCACGTTGCGGACGACCATTTCTTCTCGACTGTTCAAATCAGTAGAGTCTGTAGTCAACGCATGACGAGTAATGATGTTACCTTCGTCATCCTGGGTAATAACCCAAACACCGCTGTTAGCCATGGTGTTGAGTTGGTCCCCATTGAATAGATCTTTCGATCGTGAGGCATCATCAAAACCAGACACCTGCAGGTTGGTAAGACCTTGGTGCGGCACAACGCCACTGGTCAAACCTGCGAGAGCAGCTGCCAGGTACATACCGTCGGCAAGCTGTCCACCCTGGTTGATGTTGTCAGGCCAGACTGCACGGACACGACGGTTGCCCCAGGCACCCGCATTGGTTCCGATAGCAGCAGCCAACTCGTTCTTGTCACGTGTATGCCAGATTTCAACCTTTTCGGCAGTACCGACGGCTTCGTCATGGGCAGTTGTGAGTAGAAGAGCTGACTCGTTGATAACGCTGGAAACAACGAACTCAGAGTAGGTATCGTTACCGAAGCCATCCGTACCCCACAGGTACCGAACAATGTCACCGGCTTCAACATTCAACGATTCGAGGTCAGCGTTTCCGCTGGCGATCTCAAGTCGTGTGTACTGAGTACCGGCGGTGTCCGGATCATCTGACAAGGTGGCCTGAACCACGTTGCTGTCAGAAGATGTGGTAGCACCAACAACCTCGATAGTGTCATCTGCATCAGCTACAGTCCACATGACACGCCAACGACCGGCAGTTGCGCCGGACTGACTGTTCACATGACCTTCGAACAAGTCCAGGACGGTCTTGTTGTGAGTCAGCGGAACGAGGCCATAAACGTCGTCGCGACCAACAGCCAATGCCAGTGCATCGGACCATTCGTCTGTATCATCGGGATCTTTGACCCCTGTGAACTTAACGTAGGTTCCATTGGAGTTGGACAGCGCTTTGTAAACGCCCCACTTAAGTGGATTGTCCGGATCCAGTGGACCAGCAAGCTTGGAGATATCTCCAGTGTCCTGCAGGGCACCGATGGAACCAACTTTATCCTGCAACCATTCACGATACTGCGCGTAAATTGTTCCACTCTCAACATCGAGAGGTTGCAATTCACCAGCACTATCAGCCCAATCAGCGTCATAAGCATCAATACTGTCATTGATGGTGATCTGAGTGGATGTGGTTGACCAGTTATAAGTACCAGCAGCACTTGCGCGGTTAGCCGGAACCTCAATGTTCTTCTTGATGGAGAGCTTGAGATCCAGGTTGGTTGCGCCACGAATGGTAGCATTCATGTCGTGTGCCAGGACCAACTTGTTAAAGTTACCGTCTTTAGCAGCAGTTGCGTCGAATCGGAACTTGTCGCCCTTGTACAAACCAGTTGCGTGATCGAACTGGATCTGCAGGCCGAAGTTACCGATAGCAACGTCTGTTGCCGAAGCGGAAACTGCGTGAGGACCAGAAGCGTCGATACCGTTAGTGGTCGAAACTTTGATCTTCGCGTTAGTACCATAAACAGCGCCTTCAACAACTTCCACGATGTACGTGGTATCCTTAGTACCTGTGTAGGTACCGCCGGATGTTGCGTTGTTCGCTGTAGTAACGTCGTCGATGGTGAACGTATAAGAGTCACCAACTACGGGATCTGTTGGACCGGCACCAGTTGTGAAACTGATTTCCAAACCACGAACACCAAATTCTTTGTCCGTACCGCTTGCAGCAGGAACAAAGTTAAGGTGATCGTCATCACCGGTACCTGAGACAATATCAACGACCATCGTAGTGAAGTCGCCGCTGGATGGAGCCTGTGTAACAGTCACGGTGTAACTGTCAGTCTGGACACCTGTCTCAAAGATCTTGTAGCTACTTTCATCGATTCCGCAAACTGCATCACCGGTGTTACCGGCACCAGCTGTAACAGAAACGGCAGTACCGGCATCCGTTGCAACGTTGCCAGCATCAGATGAAGCACTGCCTGTAGCAGCAGCAACCTGCGTAGCGATAACGTCTTTAACGTAAGTGTTAAGTTCTTCACCGTCTCCACGAACCCAAACACGGTCACCAGTCTTAACGTCGCGCAGCAGTGCAGCTGTACGAGCGTAGGAGGTACCGTTGTCTTTGAAGTTAGTGGAACTTGATGCGATGCGGTTCTTGTAGGTTCCATCAGGAGTAACCGTTGCGCCTGCTTCGGTTTCTTCGTGGAACTTAAGGTATGCATCGTCAATGAACACCTTAACGTAACTAGTATCAACAATGGATCCAGATGCCTTGCTTGGCCAGTTGTAGGCCGTGTCGGAATCAGGATCATAACTACCGAGTTTAATGTCGGCTTTTTCGTCTGACTCCGCATACCGATGCAAATCGGCGTGGCCACCAAAGATACAAGCCCGCAAGGGGTTTGTAAGTTCGGCTGGAATCAGATTGAATTCCTGGAATACCAGGGCTTGTGGTAGGACGTAAGCCATCGTATGCCTCCGTGCTTAAAATGTATTAAATCATGGTTCGTACGTTTGTAGCACTATACGTTTGAGCTTAGGAGCATGCGGTTTAACCGTCCACGCTTCCTCGTGGGCATAACTAATTGTTATTGGAACAGCATAGTGCCCTGCTGATTCCTGTAACCCACTAAGTGGCCCAATCTCGGCTACGGCGAACCGATGTAAGTCGAGCTCACGGCGGATGTATGAAGAAAAAGACACAAGGTGCCTGTAAACTTCTGCCGCCAACTTCTCACACTCTCCTGCTGCTCTAGCTAGACAGAATATAGTGTGAGAACCGGACATAAACGTCGCGTAGTGGTCGTAACCATCTCTAGTGGGTATACCCATGATCTGGTCGTTGATTCCACGCCGGTCTACTCTCCATCCATTGCGCTTAATAATAAGTGCAGGACGTGAACCCGCCTGGTCTGGGGTCCAACGAGTAATGCTCTCTATCAGGATGTTGCTTCCAGCACCTGATGTCCAAAGGTAATCTTCGAGACTGCGATCTTCGATCTGGTCTTTTTCGGCGAAATGCTCCATGAGCAATTGACGAAGGAACCCTGTCATGAGAAGGGGTCGCATACCCAAAGAGCATAGCGAACTTGCTTGTTCTACTCTTACTTCGGGTGATGTTGGCATCCGTGCCCTCCCAGTTTGACAGTCTCTACGCTACCTATTTGCCAAATCTAGTGACGGACTCACTAGGTTCATCGCTTAAGGATATGGTGCTCCTCATGCTTAGTTTAGGTAGCAGGCTCGGCAAAGTGTTTGTTTCCACGTGTGGTTGCTTTTTCGGGATCACCGGTTTATCTGGTCGGGGATCCTGGTGTGGCAAGTCATTCTCGTCGAAATCGTCGGGAATCCACGGCATGGGACACTTCGCCTCATATTTAAGGATACTACTTCATTATAGGCGTAGACAACCTGAAATCAGGTAATCGACACCTCATAAATAGGGTCGTTGAACGGCGCGGGACGCAATTCAACGTTAACAATAATGGGCACGCCGCGTATTTCAGCTGAATGCTGTACGGCATGCACAAAATATCTCTTATCTGACGTGGCATCTACCCACACATCCTTAGTATTCAACTGAGGAAATGCGATAGTCCTTCCCTGTACTCTCACGTCGTTTATTGTCCCTTTACCCTGCATATCTTTGCGTAAATGGTGGGTTTCAGGTGACAAATCCATGTACATTGCAACGGGGTCATAATAACCGCCCACTTTACTGGTACCCTTGCCAGGGGTACTGATAGTTTTAACAACTTCGCCTGTGAGCGGGTCTACTATCTGGTGATCGGTAATAGATGTGCCTTCACTCCATTTGCGCTTAAGAAAGTACCCGTTAGGAGAAGCTTTCTTCTCATGACGGAGCAGCTCTTTGCGCACAATGGACTTCGCAATCAACCAATCACGCTTGGACAACAGTCCGTACGTAGCAACAGGTTCAGAATAGTAGGTACCTGCGCTGGTGGTTAACTTAACCCTGTAATGTGTTGTGAGGCGTTTTCCATAGACTCTTTGGGTGGAGTCTGTGGCGTAGAACACATCCTCTACGGAGGACCCTACGTCAGCCCAATCAGACGCCGTCCCAAGACCAGTCTTTCCAAACTGTAACTGGAATGTATGGGGCGTAGGATCCGTAAACGTCTTTTGGAGTTCCCATGACACACGGGAACCACCGCCCACCAGGTGGTCAACGCTCACACGACTAAATACTGCATCTCTGGTTCTTGGCATCAGCTATCCCTTATGAATACATGGAATCGTATTCGCCATACCCGGCGTTAAGATTCAGTGACACCTTCTTAGAACGAGCAAAGCGCTCCCACTCCTGTTTCATCTGCGCAGCTTTCTGTTCGTAGTCGTTGGCTTTATTCTTATCGTCTACCTGCATGCCACCTGCGCTATACGCCAATCTATTGCGACGATAGTGCTCTGCTGCAATTGAAAACAGGTTTGCGCAGATAGCGATAAGCCAGTGGTATCTCCACGGGAAGTTCTGCGTGTTGTATGTCTTTCTAAGTGGAGGAAGAATCTCATTCCAAAACCGCACAGGAAGTGTAATCGCTGCGGCAATCTCACTCATGTCGAAATCGACGGTATCCAGTAGCTCATTTTCCTGCGAAAAGTCACGTAGGAACAAACGTATCTCAGCAAGAGACGGAGGTCCCACTGAGTCGTTGATTGTTCCGAACAATCCCTGATCGACAACAACCCATAGTGTGTTGGAAAACAACATACGGTCATCGTCATCCAGTACAGCGAACTCCCCTACGTAAATACCCGGGGTGTTCTTTACAGATGCAGGTAGTTCACAACGAATCTCGCCTGATGCTGCTGTTTGAATCGTACAGGTAGCTTCAACGATGTCTGCGGCGCTGGTAATCGTTACCGAGTCTTTGAACTTAGCTTTAATGGACCCTGTTGCTGGTGTCTCTCCAGGAGGATAGTCAGTTAAGTCTACTGCGTTACCATCATTGTCCTGAAGGGTTACATCCGCAAAGGCATATTGCCCGGATTTAACAGCTACAACTCTACGCTTAAGGGGTACAGCACCACCACCAAAGTGATCGGTACCGCCTTCGTCGTTAATGTAATTAAGGGCCATCCGTGGACCTCCTTATCACTAGCGGAGCGGGGCTCCTGCAATCCTTCGCGAATCCTTAACTGCAATGAAGTCTACGTTCGTATGTAAGTTGTTGATCTTGGACTGGTAGTCGTCCTTGTAACCATCCCAACGTCTTGCCATATGATACGTAGCTTTGTAGTCTCCTCCACCTAATATAGCCGCTGTATCCCTATTAAGCAGATACATAAACGAGTTGATGTTCCAAAAACTCTTGTACGTAGGTACCTGGAAAGCGCCTCGACCATCTGTACTAGGTACGGAGACCGATAACCACCCTCCCGGTGCTAACTTATGCCAAACAACATTAAACCATTCCTTGACGCTAGTCCCTGGAATGAACTGCAGAACATCGTCTGCGCGCAACCACCCCACGGAGTTGTCCTCAAGTGCTGTAACGTTGGAATAAAGCAGTGTGTTTTCCTGCTTATGAACAGAGAGTTCAATAGATAACAAATCACGGCGCCGCGAAGACTCCTTCGCAACGGCGTGTGTTCGTTCATGCGCGATGCGCGCTTCTACCTGTTGAATCTCTGCATTCCGGCTAGTCATGCTGCGACTTCCATCCCACTGCCTGTACAAGTACAAACATTTATCAATGTGGTGGAAGTCGATTTGTTCGGTGTACATCCTTGTGATGATGTCGAAATCATCACAAACGTCATACTCAGGATCATGACCCCCCACACTGTTGTAAGCTTCTGCGCTCCAGGCTCGAACATGGTTCGGTGTGGAATACAGTCTGTGGATGGAGTCTGCTGTAGGTGGAAACGCCCGTGTAGCTAAATACTGTTTCCCTCCAAAGACCACGGGATAACTTTCCCACCCGTTACCTTCTGTATAGGTAATAGACGAATGGTCTTCCCTAAAAGACACAAAGTTGGAGTACAGGAACCCTGCACCCGTCTTTTTATATGCCTTTACGATCTCAAAGAGGGCGTCTGTTGTCAGTATATCATCATGGTCCAACTCAACATACAACTGACCACGACACTGGTAGGTTGCGAACTTTTTGAGGCTTCCAATGTTACCTCCAGGGGTGGAATCAACAGGAAAATACACTACTTTAACGCGGGAGTCTCGTCGGATAACCGCTGGTATTCTTGATGGTTTATCAAGGCTACCGTTAGGTACCAGTATCCATTCCCAGTTCTTATACACCTGCGCGCAGAGTGAATCATAACACTCCTGCAAATGCTCGATACTATCTGTTGGCGTGAATACGCTGACGAGAATGTCTTGAGATTTCGGGATACGTTTTTTAGCGGTTCGTTTCTTAGTTGTCTTTTTCCGCGCCGTAGTTGTCTTCTTCTTTGATGCCTTCCTGGCTGGAGCCTTCCTTTTAGTACTCTTTGCCACTTAATCCTCCTCACAAAAAAAAACAGGCTGGCATACATGTAGTATACCAGCCTGCTGTTGAGTGCAAGTCTTTGCGCGTTACGCGGTGTCAGTGTCAAATGCGCCCCAATCCGGATCAGCTACGCCGATCGACTCAGAACCATCTGCTCCTGAAATAGCGATGTGCAAAGCCTGGTTGCTAGTGTCATTAAAGTACACTGGCTTTGGTGACTCCTTGATAGCCAAGTTGCTATCTTCCAGCGCGGAGTTGAGGGCAGCCTCTTTACGAGCATTGCCTGCAACTAAATCGCGAAGGTCGCCAACAAACGAATAAACTTCGTTATCGGCTAGGGAGACGCCGTGCTTACCCAGGAACCCAAAAAACATAGTACTTCCAGAGATGTTCTGGACGTGGGTGCGGATAGATGCAAGATCTGCCATGATTTATTACCTCCGATTTCTCGGTGAATTACTACTGCTGCAATTGGCTAACAAGGATGTTAGCAGCAACTGCATCTTGATGCGTTAACGAAGCTTCTTTAAGAAGAGGATGCTGTGCCAGTTCGGCGGCGGAAGCAGCAATTGAATCAGCTTCCGAAGGAGCTGCTGCATAGGCTGCTTTTTCACCGTACATGGCTATATCCAATTCTTGACCAGCTGCGTCAAGAAAAATATTACGCTGTCCGGCGGACTTGACCTGTTCCTGTGACTGCAAAGCTCTCAATTTGTCGCTTAAGTCCAACAATTGCAAAGCTTCTTGTTCAGTCTGTGGAACAATGTTATAGTCCGAGGCCAGCTTGTTGAAAAATACCGGCGCATGAACATTTTCAAACAGAACACCAAGTGACTGTTCAGCTGTTAATGCGAGGTTTTGCTGACTTTGCGACATAATGGATTATCTCCCATTTTGTTATGCACAACAGAATCAGGTGAGGGCCCTTATGGACCCCCACCATAATTCCATTATCTCTTACGTGAAGTTCGCGCGAGCGATGCCACTGGTGTGACCAATGGTTCCACCAGCAGTTTCATAAGCGAAGAACTCAAGCATGTAAGCTTCGCGCTTGATGTACATAGTTGTATCTTCAAGCAGGTAGTTCTTACCAATGAACTTAGGATCAGCGAACATGTAGATGCTGTCGTCTGCAACCAAGTCACGTTTGATCGAGATGATCCAACGGCAGTTGAGGAGTTCAGCTTCCGACCAACCATTCTTCAGGGTGTCTTGGCTGAAGTCTCCACCAGCCTCGTCACGACCCCATTTCATGATTTCTTTGATCGTCACGTTGTTACACAGTACCGTGCTGACTTCGAGGTGACTCGGAGTCTTAGGCATGATTTTCAACGCTTCTACGACTGTGTCACGTGTGAGTCCACCAGCAAGATTTTCGTGCTGACTGACACCAGATGTGGCAACAGTTGAACCGGCTGCACCAATAGCGCTGTCAACAGCGGTCAAGAACTTGCTGTCTTCTTCAGCCAGCATGTCTTTGATAGCGTTGTCGGACAGAACCTGACGAATATCCATCGAGTATGTTCGAAGTTCGTCAACATCTTTGGTGAATCGCGGTGTCACGATACGATCGAACATGACACGGTAGCGAGGCCCACGGATGTATAGGTTCATCGGCAGGGTTGCAAAAGGAATCGAGATGGCCGCAGGGCTATCTGGTTCCTTGTCAACGACTTTAACTGGTTTGTCAGTATCGACCTGACGATCCAGTTCATCGTTGCTGATCTGCAGCGGAGGAAGGATCCGACGATAGAAACCGTCTTCACGCATCTTCGTGCGAGTAAAATCGTTAACCGCGTCGATAGCGGTCTTCTCCATTCCAGGAGTAGAAAGCTGTTCAAAGAGCGTCTCGTTGAGCAGCTGAGCTTCTGACTTATTAGCCATGATATATAAACCTCCGTGTTTTCGGATTCTTTCTGATTAATGGCCCAACGAGGGTCTATTAACTTTCACCTGGCAGGTAAACAGGCCAGAACCGAACGACGTCAACGCCGTGCGAGTTTTCAACCTTACCACCGGAAACAACACCACAGATAGCCTGATCTGTACCACCAGAAGCCCAGGGTACAGTTAGTGCGGCATCACTATCATCACGGCTGTCGAGGATACCCCCGGAAGCAGCTGTAGTGTTAGCAACATCTGCACAAAGCAGGTTACCAGGATTGTAAGTTCCACTGCTATCGAACTCAGAAGATTCGAGTTCGTAAGCGCCGGTGGCAACAAGACCGGACAATTTACCCGTAGGAGCAATCGCCTGCCAGTAGTCACCGCCTGGATTAGCAACATCAGGATCGTCGCTGCTGTTAAGCAGGAAGATCGCCATGCTAGTTCCAGAGATACCAGTTTCGTATTCGCCGGAGCTGTTCAAGTGAACAACACGACCAGCTTCGAACGGATCAATGGTGACGTTCGAAGAGAGCTTAGCTGAATTGTCGAGGGCGGCTTCGTGGAACCAACCCTTAACGGCATCCAACGTGTGATCAAACATTTGACTAGGATTAGCCATGATATATCAACCTCCGTGTTTTCGGATTAGTGTAATCTAAACGAGCCGCTTAACGACCCAAAATCGCTTCTCGGAATCGACGATCCGATTCCTTTTCTTGAGAAGTAGGAACACCAGTAAAAGGACTACTAAGACTGTTGTAACCAGCAGACTTAACGGCACCTTCAGGTGTACCTAACTGGCCGACCGCCGCTTCGACGCGGTGTTCGGCTACTTTTTCCAGAATTTCAAGCGCTTTTACAGGATCTCTGAGCATGTCGGCAGCAGCTGCTTTCTCATGCTCTTCAATCCGCTCATTGCGCGCCAGAGCGTCAACTACAGCAGGAATTAACTTAGCGTACATCTGCTCACTTGCTTGCTTCTCAGCCAAGGCTGTTTCAGCTTTATCAAGCGCGGCAGAAGACCAAGCAATCTGCTCGATGACCTTCTGTTGAAGAGTCTTATTGGACATGAGTATTAACCTCCGTGATCAATAATTGAATAGCTACCCAACAAGCTCAATTACATGAGCCTTCATAAGGTCGCGAATCTTGCGTTCACGATCATTGGCAGCTTCCTTAAATTGGAAATTACCTGACCGCTTATACGCCTTAATAGCTGAAGCAAGCTTGGCACCTTCCACAGGGGCGGCAGCAAGCAATTCTTCCTCTGGAATACCAGTTTCCTGAAGAGCCATAGCAAGTTGTGCCAGGGCTTCTTCGTCAGAAATGGCAGACTCCTCCTCAGGAGCAGCCTCTACCAGACTCTGAATTACTTCAGCAACTTCATCTTCCGAGGGCCCACCAATAAGTGCGTCCTCGACAGGCGCTTCTTCAGCGACCTCTTCTAGAATTTCAGATTCCGGACTTTCAAGCCCAGCATCGACGTCTCCGCCTTCTTCCATTCCAGAAGCTTCGTCACCGGGGGAATCATGGTCTTCGCTCTCAGCGGCTCCGCCGATCACGTCTTCCAAATCACCCTCGGCCTGTTTCTCGGCTTCTTCTGCCAAGGTAACTAAGTAACTTCCCACCATGTCAGCGTCATAACCCGCTTCCTTGATGGTCTGTTCAATAGTTGCCTGTGCACGTTGATCTTCTGACAACTTTTCCATTCCCAGGATAGAAGCCAGTTGATAGCCTGCGTCAGCAGCTTGCTTTACAGCAGGATCTACAACGTCAGCAGAAGGCGCCACCTGCTCGTGAGTAACGGGTGCTACTGCACGATTCTGAGCGGATGGCGCGTTAGCTTTTTTTTGGTATTGAACCTCGCCGAACCCGTAACCGTTCGCGAAATCAGCGAGAACATCGTTACCCAGTGAAAGAGCTGCGTTTTTAGCTTCGTTAAACGAAGCGCGTGCGCATTTCTCTTCAAATGAGCCGAATTTCTCTCCATCTTCGGTGTCGGCAGGGTGGGAGGTGCCTGGATCGTCCTTACTTCCTTTGAAATCTTGTTCAACAGAAGCGTCTTCACCAGTTGCGCTCTGCTGAGTACCGATGTTCAGTTGTCGATCGTCCTGTGATCCACCAACATCTCCTTCAGAGATATTATCTGGTGAAGAACCATCAACGTCACTTTTAACATCAGCAGAATTCTCTGCAGAACGTGCTCCTTCAGAAGCATCAGCCGTACCATCATCAACATCGGTTGACGGGTGCGAAGACGCTCCCGCATGACCACCTGCTTCGGTATTAGCTGCGGCTACTTTTTCAGCAGCAATCTCTTCCATAAAATCAGTCAGTTGCCCGAAGAGCTGGGCAGTTTCCTTTGAGGAACTTGACATATTTAGTCACTCCTTTGACGGCAAAAATGCTTACATCCGGTGCCATACTTAATTCTGCAGGATACTAAGCGTTAATGTCAACGATAAATCCCCTACATGGGGCTCCATTTGCTTAAAAGCTGCAACCTTATACAAGGCATATTGTCTTGCGAGCTCTTCACCAGGCCCTTCGAAGGATGCTACCTTCGTTAGAACCGAGTTACGTGGGCTAACATTACGAAGAACAGCTTTGCGAAGTCTACGCTCTACGTACTCTTCTTTCAAAGAATAATCCGCAGCCAAATGCGCCGCAACTTTGCGGAACTCTCCCATGTGTGTATTGTCACTGCTGAGGTACGGATTACTTTGGGCCGTCGTCTCAAAGCTTCCGTCCGCAAACATGCGACTATAGACACCTGGAAGATGGTTACGAACTTGCGTAGCCACCGACGCTGCCTTTTCAGCATCACCATGCACCATAACAAGGAATTCCTCCACCGGGAGCACAATTCCTTGCTCTGCAAGTGCACGGGTCATCTGGGCAACCTTGGTCGTAGTTACAAACCTCATGTCCGGAATGCCCGCGTTACCACGGAGCTCCTGGCTGAAGGCTGCAGCTTTGTGTGACCAGTTTGGTGCTTCGTTCTCAGCATCTACTAATTTCTGCGCAATCTTTATCTGCGCGATGACAGATGCTGGTAAATCAGAAGCAATCGCCATGCTATGGGGCATAGTCAATTGCATGCTCTCCGCTAACTCTGCGCCAGACAATACTGTGCCTGCTGCTGCAGCTTTCTCTAAACGGCCCATGGTATAGGCGATTCGATCCGCAGGGCGGAACACTTTAGAGATGTCGAAGAAGGTTGGATCGGGGTTATCAGCGTGAAGTATGTGGCCGTCTTCCAGTACAGTGCCTATCTTTGTAGTTAATCCACCGTATTTACAAAGAGCACCGTCACAGTACTCATTACGGTTGCGTGCCTTGTTTCCGCAACCACTGCAAACGTCGAAGGGTACTCTACAAGCCATACTTACAGCAATATCGTCACCATTAGCCAGTTTTTGCATCTCTTCATCAGCAACTAGTCCGCCGTTTCTGTCCGCGGCTTCTTTTGTACTGTTGAGAGTGACTAACAGTTCAATACGTTTCATTTCCGGGTTGTAATGAGAAGCTTTAACGATTCCAAAGCTCTTTTCCGGATTCTTGTTCTTATGATTACGATACCAGCGCGCACTCTTAACGAATGTATCGTGGTATTTCTTACAGGATGCTTCTTTGAACCCGTCACCATTACGATTAGGTCCGTAGTACTCCGTGGACCCGATGGCGATAAGATGTACAGGAACTTCGCCTGGCTCGAGCTTAATATCCTGAAGTTTATCTGCAAAACGATGGCCTGCGCGCTTAATAAATAAACTCAAATCAGCGCCTTGCAGGCCCCGGCTGGAGACCTTAACTAACTGCGCGATTGGTTCATCATATTGCCATGAACTCGGTGTGATGATTTTTAACATTATAGTTATCTATTCTCCCGGCCAAGAGCGCTCAGAAAGATGTCTTTTAAATCCCATCCCAGCCCTGCTATGCCAGGAGCCGCGGTTCCCCACCTCATGAGTCTATTGTTTGCCCCGCGTCCCAATAACCCCATGGTTTTTGGTTTATTGGGATCGTACTTGAACTTGCCTACTGGATCCTGTCCGACGGCTGCCGGTATTTTGTTATTGGCCTTGGCGTCAGCTACTATGTCATCAATGCTATGTTCCAAGTGGAATGACGGGGAGCCTGCCAATGTAGAAGGACCGGCAATAGATGTCGTAGTCCCCGGTGGAAGTTTTATGTCGTTCAGGGCATTATCTGTAACCGTTATTACTCGTTCACTTGTCAGGGTTTCCCCGGAGGGTATTGTTACCTGATCCAACTCACCACGTAGTAACTGTACTTTTTGATCCCTGGTTAATGTATCAAGTACCTTCTTCTCAGAAGGATGAAACTTACTGTCTGTAAGCGGGATAGGTTCATCTAGTAGTTCATCTAAAGGACTTTGTCCTCTACGGTCTTGTACAGGTACTCTATTAAGTTCCTGGGCCATTTGGTTTTCAACCTTAGCGGTGATATTCTTTTTGTGGGCGGCTACCTGTTTGTTTACGGCCCTATTATGCTGCCGCCTCGCGTTCAACTTATCAGCCTGGGTGACAACGTTACGAGCTCCCCATAATCCGCCACTACCAGCAAGCCCTAAGGTTGTGGCTGGCATGTTATCTTTTAAATAATCCGGAACTGCATCCAGTACTAATTCGTCGGCGGCGTCCAGAGTATCTGTTAGGAACAGCTCAGCAGCTCCCGGCGTGCTTACAATTTTCTGATTATCCTTACTAGGGCCGCCTTCGCCACTTCCGGTTCCGTCTCCGACAGCTCCATCCCAAGCGCGATCAATTAATGGTTCAATTTGCGGTACTACGTAAGATAGACCCGCGCCGGTTGCGCCGCCTAGCCCTGCGCCAGTAAGCACGTCCCACCAATTACGGTCTTCTTTTTCCCGTTTAAGCTGATCGATTGTAGAAAGGAGTCCTCCGATACCGGCGCCAGTAAGACTGTAAGTAAGTGGATCGCCTGAAGACATCGCGTCGGTATAATCGGTCCAATTGTAAGCCTGCTTTACCAACTCTGCATCAATTTCTTTAGCTAATGACGGAGATGCTGCTCGTAGCGTGCGGATCTGCGTGATATACGCAGCAGCTTCTTTAACTGTTCCCAATAAAACTTCGTCCGGGACAACGCTCATAATTATCATCCTTGATGCAGTTAATAACTGACTGTAGGTGTTAGTTTGTTTCTTTAATAAGTGTAGCAGGTCACGTCAAAACCTTGGCACCCTTTGTTTATCATCAGGGTCTGGGATTAGGGTTAGGATTTCCACCCCGTACTTCTTCTGCAACTGCTTCTTCTTCTACAGGTGCGTCGTCTTTATCCTTAGCCATCTTCTTATCAAGCTCTTCCCTGAAACCTTTAAGATGTGACTTCGCCGCGTCCCGGCGATGAGCTCCTGGATCAGTTTTATAACCGGCCCCTTGTGCTCTAGAAGGATTAAACCCTTTATACTCACCGCGCGTGTTGGTAGCTAAATCTTTTTCAGAGCTTAAAATATTAGTCTGAATATCACGCGGATCCATCTCACCCGCGACTCCACTCAAGTGAGATCTAAGAAGGTTTCTCATAAGCAGTGGTGACGTAGCAGCGTGCGGGGCGAGTTGTACAATCTCGTTGTACGCTTCGTAAACTTCCAGTGGATCCCGTTGACTAAGTAAGTCATCATTTGACAGCATGTTCTCTATCTGCGCTCGAACTTGGATGCGCTTAATATCTTCATGGTGTAATGGGTCGTCTAGTTCTTCAACGAAGTCTTCTATTACGTCTTCTTCCTCTTGTTTACGTTGTTTCCTGATATTTTCACTCATGTTACTTAACAGAAATAACGAACTAGACTGTTTTTCGGACTCCCCCACGATAGGTGCCGCTAACCCTAAAACTGAGTTGGACTGCTTTTCTGTGAAGGGTCGTAATGCGCTTCTTGATGCCGTGGTAACGTGGCTTCGTAGTGCGTTCAGTTGTTGTGCGCCTTCATGGACAGCTGACGCAAGCTTTACACAGTCAGCAATGATGGTCCACGGTGCTTGTGTAGGGTCGATAGGTGTGGTTGCGCCAACCTTTCTGCGCGAACTTCCAGCTTCTTTACCAAACTGTGGTGTAGTGCGCGCAACCTG
>CEUO01013675.1_pt1 | contig 20066 bp, 27 predicted proteins | sample 531391 | NCBI WGS metagenome assembly CEUO01 (sample SAMEA2622799, study PRJEB7988) | marine metagenome | isolation source: saline water (ENVO:00002010), including
GGAATGAGTTTAAAAGCAAATATAGATGTAGATAAGATTAAGAGGGAAAGGCAAACACAAGTAGCCATTATGAAAGATAAGGCTGTTGTTAGAATTACAAATTGGTCTTTACCTACAATTATATTGTTATTTGCTGGATTGGTAGGTTCCATTATATACATTGAGGATGCAGCTATGATTGCGATTATTGCTTCAGCCACCAGTTCAACATCTATGGCTCTTATATCTATATTAGCATCATTTTCAGGTGCAGATAAGAAAGATGATCCAGTAATGGCAATTATTAAAATGCAAGAAAAACAAAATCAATCTTTTTTAGAAATTCTTAAAACAGAAAGATCAAAATCAACAGAAATGGTTTTAGATGATAAAGCAATTAAAGTGGTAGATGGAGATATTAAAGCAGTAGTATCAAGTGATATATTATATGGATCAGGAGATAAACTTAAAAAATGACCCAAGACTTAATTGTATTAATTAAAGAATTAGGATTTCCAATAGCAATAGCAGTATCTGCTTTAGGGATGTTAGCTTGGGTAATGAGGTATATACTTCGAGATAAGGTCGAGGGAACTCTTAAAAATTTCTCGAATCGACACGATTTGTTACTTAAAGTAGTTGATGGTGTTGAAGAACGTATAATAAAAGAAATAAATGAAATTAAAAAAGAAATGCACCTCAGATTTGACCAAGAAAGAGATGATACGGAGAAGATAAAGAAGTGGTGTAGTGAAATTAAATCAGACTTAAAGGTGTATATAGATTTAACAATGAAAGGTAAATAATGAAGAAGTTAATAGCAATTATGAAAAAATTATCGCTTCCTTTGGCGATTAATTATATTAAGGAAAATGAAGATTTATTAGCAAAGAAATTTGCAGATTCAAAAGATATTCCTATGCTTAATGAAAAGAGAGAAAAGGAGTTAGCATCTGCATTCATTTCTATATTTGTTGAATTTTTAGAGGATATTAATAAAAAATGATACAAGCTGCTGTATTAAAACAATTCTTAAAAGCATTTATAGCAAGTGATGTAGGAAAATCTCTGATTAAATATAAAGATGAACCAAATGAGGCAGATAAAAAATGTCAAGAATTAGAATTGAAAATAATAGAATTACATTTAAAATTAGATGCTTTAAGTGAGATAGTGAAGAATGATGAAGCCAAATGAAATAGTATTACAAGAAGGTCAGGGATTGGATTCCAATATAAGACCATTAAAAATAAATGGAGAGCCATCTTCTTTAGAAATATCTTCAAAAGATAATGGTGCTAAAATTACTGGTGATTTGAATTGTACTGGTAGATTAATTACTAACAATATATCTTCAGAAACAACAATTACATTTCAAGGCGAACATTCAAATTCTGTAACTACTGGAACTGTTATAATAGATTGGAATACAAGTCAAAAGCAGAACCTAACTATTACTGGAACTGGATGTACAGTTAGCTTTACTGATCCATTAGGTGCTTGTAATTTATTATTAAAAGTGGTTCAGGGTGATGGATCAGATACTGTTGGAACTTGGGATAGTTCTATAAAATGGGCTGGAGGATCAGCACCTACTCTTTCAACTGGATCAGGAAACATAGACATTGTAAGTTTTTATTTTGATGGCACTAATTATTATGGTGTCGCAAGTTTGGATTTTTCATAATGCCTGATTCTACAATATATAGCCATTCTAATGATGGTGTAATCTATAAGAATCATTTTATGGTTGGTGGGGCAAGACTTTCATCAACAGGAACAGTTGAATCTGGAGACAATACAAATAGAGTTGGAATAGATAGAGTGCCTGCTGGTCGTGGTGCAACATATACATATTATAGAGCATTTTATTTTTTTGATTTAGGTAGTGAATCTGGAACAGTAGATTCAGCAGATTTAAAAGTGTATCAAGCTGGTAATGCTACAGTAAAGTTTAGAGCAGTAGAATGGGGTAGCTCATCATCTTCATTAGCAACAGGTGACTTTGATTCTGTGTTTACTTCTGGAAGTGGAGCTTCGGCAGTTATGACAGCATATAGTGCAGAGGTATTATCGTCTGGTAGTGCTGGCTATGATACTTATACTATAAATAGTGATGGAATATCAGCGATCCAAAGTGCAGTAGGTAGTGGATTATTTAGAGTAGCTATAGTATCAGAGGAAGATTATGATGGAAATTTAGGTATATCGCAAGATTATTTCGAAACAATGACTTTTTCTAATAGTGCTATTAATAAGCCTACATTAGAAATAACATATGAATCAGGTGTAACATATAATGCACCATTTTTAGGAACAAATTTTTAAAGGGGATTTATGCCTTCAATAGAAAATCAGGCACCGAGTAGCTGGTGGAGGAAAATATTACAAATAGGGAATGCAGGAAATTTAGGTGCATCACCAACAGCAACAGTAGTTCAAGATGGAACTGGTGTAAATACATCTCTTAAATTAGGCACTAATGGAATAGATTTACAGCCAAATACAGCTGATGGTAGAGTATTAAGATGTTTGGATAAAAGTGGAACTGCAAAACTAACAGTAGATTCAAGTGCAAGTACAGTAACAGCAGGTAGTTTCAATGTAATAACGATGATAAAAGAATTTGGTATTTATGATTTAAGTCCTACTGCTGGTTATCATTATCCACTTGTAGCAAATAATATGTTTATTCCAGCAAGTGCAACAGCATTTGATGCAGATAATGATTGGGGTAATGGAACTGATCCAGCAACAACATTAGATGTAAGTGGATTAACACAGCAAGAGAATGCAGTTGCAGTTTATTGGATAGTTCCAGCAGCCATAACATTAGATTCAGTTACAGGATTGGTTGCTTGTGATGATAGTGATGCAGCCACAATAAATTTACATTTGATGAGTTACACATTAGATACAAGTAGTAATCACGGAGATTTATCAGATGGAACAGTACACGCTTCAGGATCAACTACTTGCACCAATGCACAGATTAAAAAAGTTCTTTGCACATTGGATAGTGCTTCAATAAGTGCAAATAAAGTTGTGATAGCTTTCGTTGAGAATGCAACAGACACAGATGATGTTTCTGTATCTATTCAGGCTCGTTATCATATAAATATTTAGTATAAGGAGAAAAGATGTCAAAAATAGGTTCAATAGGTGGGAGTGCTGGAAGATATAGGAGAGTTAGAGGAAAAAATGCAAGGGCTATTGTAAGGAAAACAGCACCAACAGTATCAGTAGAAAAAAAGATTGGTTATTCAGCAACAGATAACACATTAATTTTAGATTTAAGTACAGCAACAGATGAAACTAATGCAGTAACATCAACTCCAAGATCATTAAAAATCACCAATACTGGAGATGTTCCAGCTTATGCAATTTTATCTTATACATTATGGACAAGTGCATCAGCAGATTCAGATACTAATTATCACGTTCATTATTTATTATCAGCAGGTCAAACATTAAACCTACCCACTACAAGAGGATTGATAAGTGATACAGAGATAGAGCCATTAAATGGAACAGTAGTAACAGATGAAGCACCAGCAGATAGAAATAGTGGAAATTTATATGTTGATAGTGGTGCAACATTAGCTGAAAATGTAGAAGATAGTGATACAGAATTTAATGTTAATGATGGTGATTATTTTAGAGATGGCGATTTAATTCAAGTAGGAATTAATACAACTACTGCAACAAGGATTGAAATAATGAGAGTAGTGACAGTAGCTACAAATAATTTAATTGTTGAGAGGGCTTTATATGGAACAAGTGCTGCTGATAAAGATGCACAGACCAATGGAACAAGTGGTGCTGTAAGTGGTGCTAAAGTTTATTTCCCTTTCTTTAATGCTGCTGGGAATGAATATAATTCTTTTTCTACATCTTGCACAGATAATGCTGGAAGGTATCATATTACTAATGCTTGGGGTAGAGGTAGGGCTGCAACTAAATTATCAGGCATATTAGCTGGTTCTTTAAATATACAATTCAGGGAAGCAGGTTATCAGAATTTAACTAAATTAGGAAATTTAACAGCCAATACAGATTCAGGATTAACTGCTATAACATATTATTTAAGTGTAAGCATTGATGGTGGAACAACTGATAAAATTACTTTTACTATGGGTTCTAATTTAAATGTTGGTGGTTCAGGTGGGTTAATATATAAATTGCAGGAAGCAATAGATGCTTTATATTCTAATCCAGCTAAAAATGGTTTTGGTAAAAAAGCAAAGGTTGAATTAATAGATGGGAATATAAGAGTAACATCAGGACAAAGATTAGCTACATCTGCAATATCTGTTACAACTAATACAGATGGAACAAGTGGAACTGATGAGTTATTTGATACAAGTAATGCTTTTGGAGTATTTCCTGCAACAATACCTTCAGCAGTTGCAACAAGATATGCACCTAAAAAGACCTATGATTCAGTAACTTATGAATCAGCTTATAATACAAAAGATTTTTTATATGATGATGGAGAAGGTAATATATTTGGTGAAGCTGGTAATGGAGAGGTCAACTATGAGAGTGGAGAAATAAAATTTACAGCATATCCAACATCAGATTTCAGATATTCCTTTATTCATACAGGGGCATTTACTGGTAAAGCAAGTGCTACTGATGCAGATAAGAAAAATCAATTAAATAAGATTTATGGGAATATTACAAGTCAAAATTGGTCAGGTTCTATAAAAGTGGAAGGTGATTAATGCCTAAATCTAAATATAAAAAACCAAAGCCAACTAAAAAGCCTAAAAGAAGGAGATATTAATGGCTACTGATTTTAAATATGCAAGTCAATCAGATTTAAAAAATTATTTTAATAGGTTTGGCGATTACGATCAAAAGGTTCAAATATTTCCAACACTAACTTCAGGTAATCTACATTTATTTAGGGATAGTGGTTATGTAGATACATTGTTTTTAAATGGAGAAGAATTGGCTGCTGCACAATCATCTTCAGGTGCTGTAGATACAAATGGTGAATGGTTTTATAATTCTTCAACAAATCAAGTAGAATATTATAATAGTTCCTATTCATCTACAACAATAAATGAACAAGTATTTGAAGCAGGTATAGATTTTTCAACTTTTATAGATCAACAACTTGTAAATGCTTCTTTTGAATTAAATAATATTATTGATAAAAGATACCCAACACCAATACCAAAACATCCTATGTATGATGCAAATTCTACAGCGGAATCTGCTGTTCCTGAATATGATCCTATCATTGTAAGAGCCACTTGCTATATTGCAGCAAGTAATTTAATTAGATCAAAAGAGGGAGTATCTGAAGAAGCAGATATGTATTATGATAAAGTAACTAATATAGATGGAACTGGTATAGCAGATCGTTTAAACAAGGGAGATTATAAACTTGCCTATGAAGTAGATTCAGGAGATAGCAAGGGTAATATCAGAGCAGGTAGTGGAAATGGTGGGTCTATGGATATTGTAGAAACAGGTGGTGCATATGTAGGTGAGCCATATGAAAATCTTTTAATAACTTGCACAACAGGTGGTGCTTATGGTGTTGCCATAGTAAAGGTAGCACATTTTGGAAATGACAAAATACAAGGTTCTGAAAAAACTAATATTAAAATTACAGGTGGATTACAATCAATTTATAGTGGCTGGTATTGCAGATTTCAAGGGGCAACAATGAACTCTGGTGATACTTGGGAGATTGGACTATATTCAGAAACAAGAAAAATTACTAATGCTGAATCAGGTGGAATTCAATTAACTCGCAGAGGATATGGAATTTAATGGCTGTTACTTATGATAAAATAGCATACGATGAAATAGAATTAGCATTAAGAAAAATTATTAGTTCTGAATTTATGAATGTTTATATTGGAAATGATTTTAAAATGCTTGGAACTGAATGTATAAGAATCAATTTAGAATCATCAAATTTATTATTACAAACTGGTGCTTTAGAACAAAGAGAATATTTAGTTAATATAAGATATTATCATATAGCAGATACTAATAACGAAATGATTAATAAATCAATAAAAGCAAAAATAGATAGATTAAGAAAACATTTATTAGATAATCAGGTTAGCACAACTTATAATTGGGCAGAATTGCAAGTTCAAGATATAGTATATAATATACAAGACGAAGAAAATGAAGATAATGATAAATTAAATATAGCAGAATATTCAGTATCAATTATTCATAATAATATTTATACATAGGAGTTAGTATGGCACAATATAAAGCAAATAATAAGTATTTTGATTTAGGTGAAAAGAAAGATTTTAGGGCTAAAGGAAGCCATAGTAAGCACGGATTGCTTGTAGCTGGGCTTCCTGTTACTATGAATGAAATCCCTAAAGAATTTGAAGGTTGTTTTGATGAATTAAATAAAAAAATAAAAAAAACAAAGAAGGAGAATAAATAATGGCATTAGAAGCTCAAACAATATCCAGTGCTGAAATAAAGCCTATATTCTGTTTTGATGCAAGTACAGCACAGGCATTAGGAACAGCACACGAAGATGCTCATACATATTTTGATTTACCAGTTATTTCTTATACAATGCCTTATAATAGTGCAAGTTTAGAAATGTCGCCAAATAGATCAGGTGTTTATGGGCAATTAGAAACACAAGGAAGGCATAGACCTGATTTAAATACTTGGAATTTTGATGTATCATTTTTAGGTTCGCCAAATACTATTTTAGCGAATTGCTTATGGGCTTTTGGTGATGGTGCAAGTGCTTGTGATTTAACAGCAGCGATTGGTATCGGAAATGGAACTGCTGGAGATATGCAAATGAAACACGGTGCAACTTCAACTAATCATTCAACAGTAGTTTTTAGAAATGGTGGAACAGATGCAACAGCAGAAGATTTAGCAGTAAGAGGTGCAGTAATCCAATCAATGACATTGAAAGAAGATGTAGCAAGTAATGCTGGACAATTAACAGTAGATTCTACATTTTGGACAGCATATCCTCCAACAGAAGAAGCTAATAGTATTTCAGTTGATACAGTAGATGCAGCAGCACCTAAAAGTATATTTAATATAAATACAGGTAGTGTTGCAGGTGCAATAGGTTTAGGTGGTCAGGATATAATGCCTTTGTCTTGGGAGATTACTATCTCAAGAAGCATAGAAAGGATTGGATCACAAGATTATTCAAGTTTCTTGCCTTATGCTTATGCACAGACTGGTGCTTGGGAGGTAACTGGATCAATAACTTGCAAGGCTGATGATAATACTTATGATTTAATTGCAAATCTAAAAGGTGATTCAACTGGAATTAATTTATCAATAGATGAAGCAAGTGGATTTGCTATTGATTGCCCTGATGTGATGATAGATGCCTCAACTTTAGATAATGGTGGTGCAGCATTAACACATACTATTCCTTTTAGAGCATTAGCAGCAAATACAACAGCAACAATTATTAGTATCACAGCAAGTTAATTATGGCTGAAATAAAAGTAAAACCAGCAGAGAATCAGGATTTTAAAACTTTTCAAATACCTATAAAAGAAATTGATTGGAAGAAAAGATGTGAATTAAATGATATGATGATCAAGGAAAATTCAAATGGATCAATGCCTTCTTTTTCTTGGTGGGGTAGTGTAGTTTTAAAATATACTGAATTAAAAGAATCGGAATTAAATAAATATTCAACTGATGAAATAATAGCCATAGCAAATACGATATTTGAATTTGCTAATAAAAAAAAATAGATGAATTATTGCTTCGTATTAATGTATGGATTAGCTTAAATGGATTAAAAAATAGTGCCTTTACAGGTGTTTCTTATCCTTATACTGCACTATGTCCATCTACAAGACAAAAGGCTGAATTTAAGTCAATTTCGGATGTTTATGATGAAATTATGAAGCTATCAGATGAAGCAGAACAAAAGGGTTTTAATGTGGGAGAAGCAATTTATACACAATCATTCTTTTTTGCAGATCACAGTCAATTAGTTGATACTAATATTCAGAATAGAATAAAAGAGTATCAATATTGTAAGCAGTTTAATTGTCCTCCATATCCATCTTTATACGAAACACCAGCCAATATTATAGATGATTTCTTTATTATAGAAGAAGAAATTAATCAATATACAAACAAGAAACAGAAGGAACAAAATAATGCCTAATTTTTTAATTAATGTAACGACAAGAGGGGTTAAAGGTGCATCTTCAGGAATAAGAAAATTATCAGGTTCATTAATGAGTTTGTCAAAAGTGGCAATGGTGGGTGCTGCTGGTGGTGCAGTTGCATTAGGTGTCGCTATGAAGAAGGCAACAGATGCAGCAGCAGAACAGGAAATTCAAGAAAGAAAATTAGCACAAGCATTAGGTTCAAATACTGATGCTTTATTAAAACAGGCAGGGGCATTACAGCAGACATCAAGATTTGGTGATGAAGCTATTATACAACAACAGGCATATCTTGCTTCAATAGGTTTATCAGAACAACAAATAAAAGATATGATTCCAGTAACATTAGATTTGGCTTCTGCTACTGGTATGAGTTTAGAATCGGCTGTAAAGAATACTGCTAAAACATTATCTGGAATGACTGGTGAATTAGGTGAGAGTGTTGGACCCTTAAAAGAATTAACAGCAGAAGAATTAAAAGCTGGTAAGGGTATTGAAGTTATGAGGGAAATGTTTAAAGGTGCTGCTGAAGTAGAAATACATACATTTTCAGGTGCTATGGATCAAGCAAAAAATGCAATGGGTGATGCAGCAGAATCATTAGGAAACTTATTATTACCTATGGCTACTGATGGGGCAAAAGTGATGAAAAAATTTAGTGAAGATGTGATTGAAGCATTTGATTTTATTGGTAAAATTGATTTTAGTGCAACTTTTGAAAATATGAAAACTAATATGGGTGCATTATCTACATTAATTAAAGACCTTTTTTCTTTAGCTTTTAGCACTATTCCTGATTTATTTGGATTTTATATGAATAAAGTGGTTCCACTATCTTTAAAAGCATTAGGTGCTTTATGGGAAGGAATTAAATCAGTATCAGCTTTTTTATGGGAACCAATAGGAATAGGAATACAAATTGTAATAGCTAAAGTAAAGAATTTCTTTATTGGAATGGTGAATTTTGCTAAAGAGCAATTTAATTCACTTGCACAAATAGCTAATAAATTAGGTGCTGATATACAGCCTATGGAGATGAGTAAGCTGATAGATACAGAAGGTTTATCTATGGCTAATTCGCAGATGGTTGAACTATTAACACAAGGTTCACAAGACAATATAGATACTTTTGGAGAGTATATAGAAGCCCAAAAAGAAATATATAAAAAATATGCTGATGCTGTAATAGTTCAGAATGAGGAAATAGAAAAAAGTGATAAAAAGAAAACAGATGCTGGTAAAAAAGGTGCAGAAGGAGAATTGGTAGCCAAAGATAAGGTCAAGAAAATGACCATAGATTCAGCTATTGCAACAGGTGCATCAGCAGATTCAGCGATTGATGCAGTAAGGCGAGTTGTAAAGGCTTATTTTTCAGAAATGATTGCTGGATTTTTAAAAGAACAGATAGGTAAAAAAGGTTTATTAGGTTTAGCAACTGGTGCTGCTGGTGCTGCTGCTGCTATGCAATTATTTGAAAAAGTTGTTCCAAAGGTTGCAGCCACTGGAATGAATGAAATAGTTTCACAGCCAACAATGATTTTAGCAGGTGAAGCTGGTGCAGAATCTGTAAATATTACACCTCTTAATCCTGTAATGAATCAAAATGGTGGTGGTGGTTCAGTTAATGTTTCTATATCAGGAAATGTAATGAGCCAAGATTTTGTAGAAGGTGAATTAGCTGAACAAATTAAAGATGCAGTTCGTAGAGGAGTTTCTTTCTCATAATGTATATATCAGAAAATTTTTTAAATGATATTCAAGGAAATAATACACAGCTTGTTCCATTAGTTGTAATAGGAAATATGGAAGGCAATCAGGTTGTCAGTCCTATCAGATTAAGCACAAATTCATTAACATATTATAATTTAGATAAAACTGAAAGTTATACAGCAAAACCTATATTATTAAATATCCCTACATTAAAAGAATCCATCGATTTAGAAAATAGAAAATATACTATATCAAGTGTTACTTTAAATATCAGTAATTCTAAATATAATGGAGTGCGATTTTCAGAAAGTATTACATCTTCACTTGTTAATAAAGAGATTAGAATATATTGGACAAGCCCAAATACACATAGAGCATATTGGGAAGGTGGAGAAAATAATAATGAGGTTGATTTTTTATTAATTTATGTAGGTAAAATTAGAGATTATAGCCATACAGATGATAAGGCTACAATATCAGTTGAAGATATAAGCCAATCTAAATTGCATAAGGATTTACCAATATTAAATACTGGTGCAAAAGATGATGTTCCTAAAAAATATATAAACAAGCCAATCCCTATGGTTTATGGTGTTGTATCAAAAGCACCTTGTGTTATAAAATCAGCACCAGCAACAGATGCAGAAAATTATATAGATGCTGGAAATATTGATATAATTCCTGATAATGATTCTACTGTTAGTTTTCCTTATGATATAGATGATAATAATGAAAGTAGGAATCCACCTTTATATATTTATAAATCTAATGGCTATGGTAATATCCCAAGTTCTCACGGATTAATCAACTTTAGCGAAAAAGATGACGATGACAATCCAGTAAATTCATTTACAGCTAATGAGCAGTATGATATATCAGAAAACACAATTACTTTAATATCATCACCTGAAATAGCGACCAGCACAGGACAGGAAATAGAACCAAGTAATACAATAGGAAAGAATCAGATTATTGCAATTAATGAGATAAGGGATTATGTAATTAATCCAAGAAGGCAAAAATCTACAATGAATTATGATGAAGGTGAAGATGAAGAAGGTAGTGGAGGAAGTTCAACTAATCCTGAAATATTTTATACAACAGTATTAAATGAAGAAAATGAAATAGCTGGTTCTATATTTAAAGAAAATGATTACACTACTTGGGATGGTGTAAGTGGATATTCAAAAGATATAAATGGAAACTTGCAAAATGATGATGTTGCTTATTTATCAGATTATAACAACAACCAAGTATTTCAAATGTCTATAATAGGTTGCACAATTACTTTACCTATTTTAGATAGTGGTGCTTATATAGATGATGTTGGACAATTAAAAACAAGATTTACAGCTTTTTTTTATGATAAATCAAGATTTAATGGTAGTGAATCATCAACAGATTTTAGAATAAGATTAGGTGGAAATAAAAAAGGTGATAATGGCTATTTCGAGGAATTTAATGCTGAAACAATATCAGGAACATTTGAGGTTCCAAATGTGATTGGAACAATTTATCCTGACCAATCTCATACACATAATTCTTATAATGGAACAGATTCACCAATAAGAATAGAAAATTCTAATGAGTTATTATATTATGTAAGAATTAAACATTTAGGGTCACAATATGGTGAAGAAAAGATGGGTGCAGGAACTCGATTCCACAACTTTTTATATAAACATTTTATGTTGATGGATAATATATTGGAATCTGATTATTATGCAGATGTAATTGGTAGGCAGTTACACGAAGAACAACGCAGGAACAGAATGCCTTTTTATATTATAAAAGATATATTTAGAGAATTAGGTTATGCTGGAAATTATGTTTATGAATCATCTGCTACTGGTAATGATTTTCCTGATTTAAGCGATCCAGCAACTGATCCATTAGATTTTTCTGTAAATGAAAAAATAAATTCTAAAACATTAATAGAAAATATTTGCAAAGTTTCTTCAATGATTACAAGGTTTGATAATTCAGGAAGATTAAGATTTGACCTGATAGAACCAGCTTATTTTATAGCACAAAATGATGATGGAGAAAATATTTATGATGGTGATGAAATATTAGCAAAAGATGTTATATCACACAGCTATTCAAGAACCAGTATAGATAATATTAAAACAAGAGTAATTGTAAAATATGACTGGGATTATGCAAGAAAGGAATTTAATAAAGAATTTGATTTATCATCTGTTCCTAATTTGGGTGATTTGCCATATTCTGTAAGTAATTTATCTAACCTATCTGTTGGAACTCATTTATTATCTGAATATGAATATAGTTATTATGGGCTACCTCAAGATGATAGTGATTCTACATTAATAATAGATGATGATAGGGGTAAATATATAAAAGATGATCAAACAGCCAAGAACTATGCAAAATGGCTCTTATATTGGCATTGTAATTCTCATCTGAAATTAAAGATTAGATTGGGCTTAAAATATTTATGGGTAGAAACAGGATCAATCGTATATCTTGATAAAGTAATTAGTGATGCTAATCCTTATGGAATTGATTATAGTAAAAGTGCTTTTTATTCAAAAGGTGGATTAAATTTTTATGGAACAGAATTAAATGGTCAGCAAGTTTTTCCTCAATTTATGGTAGTAAGTTCAGTTAAAAATTTAGATTATGTAGAATTAGAATTAATACAGATGCACAATCTTTCTAATTGGGGTGTGGAGATTGAAGCTGTATTTGGTGCAATAAGTTTAGATTCAGAAGGAAACGAGCCAATTAATTTTAATTCAGATGCTAATTTTTCAGATGGATCAGAAATATATGCAACTTATACAGCAGATGTTGGTATATGTGGATTATCTGAACCTGAAGGCACTTATGAAGATTATAATTATAATCCTTATGCTGATCCAACAAATGCTGAAGAATATGAACAATTTGAGGGTGGTTATACTGGAGATAGTTATAGTCAGCAGGATGAAGGAGATTCAGAAAGAGATGAAGTGCAATTAAATATGTATAATTATGCTTTTTATAATCATAATAAAGCAATAGAATATTTTTCTAATGAAGAACCTGATGTAAATCAACAAAATTCTAAATGGTATATTATTGCAAGTGAAGGAAATCCAAATGGTGCTTGTCAGTTAGCACCTGATCTACCTGATCCTCCACCTGAATTAGAAACATTGACTGCTAACTTTGGATATTTAAATAATGAAGGACAAGAAGCAAATGGATACCAAGTTACATTATATCCTAATTCTAATTATAATATTCCACACACATTTTCAGAATCAGCTTATAATAGTGGAAATATATATTTTAAGACAAGCTGGAATATAAATATTGATCCAAATTTACCCTGTGATAGCATTACAATACAACTTTCATTGTTTCAGAATAATGTATTTATAAAAGATATTGAATATGTTTGTGATCCTGATTCAGATTTTAATGAATATTTATCAGAAAATTTATTAATTGATTTTATACCTCCTGAATTTTTTACTGACTATGAATATCAAAATAATAATGACTTTAAAATTAATATAAATTATAAATTAGGATATGAGGGTAGCCCTAATAATTATAACTATTTAGGGTTCTTTAATATAAGTTATGAAATAGATGAGCCAGTAGATAATGATGTTAATCCAGCAGATGATCCTGATGATTATACAAAAATATTAGAATTTCCAATACAATCAGATATAGGTGGATTAAATTCAACTGTTACAGGAATAGAAGATTATGCTTTTACTAATTTTCTATTTCAAGATAAATCTTGGGGTGGATATACTGATGATTTATTAAATAAATTTATGAATATTGTGAATTTTGCATTAGGGAATCAAGATCAAAATTCAACATATCAATCAGTAGATAATTTATATGTTCAATTTACATTTAATTCTTCTGTTGCAGAAAGTGGTGAATGGACACAACAAGAAATAGATGAGATGATAAATATAGTAGAAACCAAATCAGGCATTTGTTCATCAACAACTTTAGGTACACAATATTCATCAGATCAAATAACTTGCAGATTGCATTCATCTTTTATAAGTATTCAAGATTATCCTAATTTATTATCAGCAGCAGAAGGTCAAGGAACTTTAAATATAACTGATAGACCAAGTGGAATACCATTAGGATTAAAATTATGGATTTCAAATGATTTATTATCAGATTATTATTCATATAAATTTTATTATTTAAACAGGCTTACAAGTGCAGGAAAAAAATCAGGAATTAGAATTACATTTAATAAGGATCAAAATTATATAGAATGGAAGTGGAGTAATGAAACAGTATCTTTTTATGGTTCACAATATGCTGTTCCTGATTGGATTGAAGAAGGGCATTTTGATTGGGTAGAAGGAGTTAATCCAATGGTTAGGCTGCAAGAATATGAAGGAGAATCTTTACCTGTTCAATTTGCATTAGAAGATTTAGATGTTGCTGAAATAGAAGATATTCCAGCTTATTATATTATAGATGATTTAAGATATTGTTCAGGTGATAGCCATACAATATCCAATGTAGTATATGAAACAGAAATAGTTTCAGATGAAACAGAAGATAGAAACCAAATTAATACTATATCATTTAGAATAACACCAGCATCAGATACTGCATTAGCAGATTACTTAAATAATTGGGAAACATTAGAAGGTTTTGGTGATACAATATCAGATTTTTCTTCTGATGCCTATAGAACTGGTGCTTCATTATTAGATGTTTATATTGGTGGAACAAATATTATGTTAGGTGATTTAACAGGAGATGAAATTATTAATGTTTTAGATATAGTTATGATGGTTAATATAATATTAAATGATAGTGATTATAATCCAGCAGGAGATTTAACAGGAGATGGTATTATTAATGTTTTAGATATAGTTTCTATGGTTAATATAATATTAGGTTGATATGAGTATAGCAAGAACAAATAAATCTAAATTAACTTATGGTGGTGGGCTGGTTTCAGTTAGTGGTGTTGGTATTGCTGGAATTGAGATACATTATAAAGGCAGAATAGAATATAATTCAGATGGTAATAATTATCAGGTCAGGGCTGGGAAGAATAAAGTTTTAATATTTAGCTTTACTAAACAAGATATATCAGGTGATTTGTTTATATATGAGGGAAAATTTAGAATTACTAAAGTGATTGCATCTAATTGGGAAGCTAAAAAAATACCATTAGCAGTTTCAAGGCATTGGTTCGATTGTTTAAATTTAACAGATTTAGATTTATCTACTGCAAGTATTCCATTAAATAAAATGGTAAGTGGTTATCAAGTAGGCAGAAGGATTAAAAAAACAAAGAAAGTATTAAGACAACTTATAAAAGATAGGAAAAGATAATGGCATATCAAAACATTTCGGTTCCAAGAATATATTGTAATATAGCTGATTTTTTATTAGCAAGAGGTGAAATAGGGCAAAATGATAATAAATTAAGAACATTGCCAGTAGAGCCACAAATTTATGGCAATAATGGTGATTTGACTGGAATAGAATGGTTTCCTGATTTTGATACAGATAAAAAATTTATAGCTTTATTAGGGAACGATGCTTTGAACAAATTTAAAGTATATGAAGATTTTACTGAAACATCAGAAATTCAGGGCGATGCTATAATTAATGATGGGGGTGCATTAGCTGGATTTACAATACATAAATTAAATGGTATTCCAAAAGAAGTTAATATTTCTGATGGTTCAAAGGTGGGTTCTTATGTTTTAGGATATTATTATGATTTTCCACATAGTCCTGATTTATCTTTATCAGTAGAATATATGTATGATGGACACAAGGAAACAACTACAAGAGGAGGAAATACTATTGTAAATTCTTATTATTCAGGTCCTTCTAAATGGGGTGATTTAGGTGCTTGGGAATTAGGAGATGATGGTGCTTATACTAATTTATATAGAACTGGTCGCAGAAGATGGAGATTAACCTTCTCTTTTATGGCTGATAGTTCTATATGGGGAAAGAATTTATCTTTATCTAATTTATCAACACCACAAGAAGATTCAGCAGATACAAGTGCAGATACTTTATTATTTACTGATACATTTTTTAGAGTATTACAATTTACAAATGGCTCACAATTACCTTTTATATTTCAGATAGATAATAATGTTGCATCAGGAGAGGTAGCAAAACCTGACCAATTTGCAATAGCAAAATTTGATTCTAATAATTTCAATATAACACAAACTGCACCTAATATGTATAGTTGTTCCCTATCCATAAAAGAAATATGGTAAACTCTCCTAATCCCTCGCAACACCTCCTTCCTTAAACCAAATAGACGATCGACATAGCAGAGCAAAGGGTTCTTAATTGAACCCTTTTTTCTTTATTTCTCCTTAATAAATTAAATAAAGTAAAAAAAAGCTTTACATATATATATATTTCTTCTTATATTTACATAAGCGAAAAACGAAAGGAAAACAATGAATAAAAATATGAAAGAATGCTTAATTCACAAGTTAAACGAAACTTGTAAACAAATATCTAATATTGAAAATTCAATTCTAATTTCTAAAAAAGATAATGATATGAAAGAATGGTTCGAAATTGAACTAACAATTTTAGAAAATGTAAAAATAATGATACAAAAAGCCTTAATAAATGATCATTTAGAGGAGGCTATATAATGAAGAAAAATAAAGAAACTGAATATCATATAGAATATCGAATTAATACATCAGGGGAAGATATAGATACTCAAATACTTGGCACTTGGGTTATGGGTACTTCTGAAAGTGATGCAATGAGAAGGCTGGAAGATCAGTTGGTAGGTTATGGAATACCATTGAGAAGTATATATTTTAAATATGTAAGAGAAAGAGATTGGGCATTTAAAAAGCCTGTATCAAGGAAGGAGGCTATATAATGAAGAACTTAATTATAGGAATTAATCAATATGTGGCTAAAAACGACCTATACAGCGATATTTTAATGATGGGTGGGGTAAACAATGGCTATGTGATAATAATGTCTTATAGCGATAAAATGTGGGCTTTAATCAATACTATGTGGAAATTTTATGGTATATCTGCTAAAGTTGTTTTAGATAAAAAGACCAACAAAGCTACAATCAGGTATAAATAATGGATTATCAGGAATATAAAAAACGAAAAAAGAATCCACCTAAATGTGATTGTGGTGAAATAATGAATTTGAATCAGGAAATGGTATATGGATTATTTGGTTGCATACATAAAAAAACTTTAAAAACTTTGAGAGGAGAAAAATGATGAGCAAGGTATCTGAATATTATCAAAGAATTATTGATGCTGATGAACCTTTAACTAAAGGTGAGGTAGAGCCAATAGGGAAATGTGATAGGTGTAATAATCCATTATATGAAAATATGGTGATAAGATATACGACTTTATCACCTGATTATGATATTGCACATTGTTCAGATTGTTTAGAAGAAGAATATTGGGATTTTGGATAATGAAGATAGTAAAGCAAATTTTGGTAGATATGGAAAGAACTCCAGCTTGGTTATGCAGGAAGGCAGGAATATCTCATTCTTTATTTACACAGATGGACAAAGGTCATAAAAATATTACTGACAAAACAAAACAAAAGATTTCCACTGTGCTGGGAATAGAACAAGATATATTATTTAACAAGGAGAAATAGATGAAAACAATAAATATTAAGGGCAATCCTTATGTAATGGTTAAGGATAGAATAAAAGAGTTCCATAAGCTGTATCCTAATGGAAGAATATCAACTGAATTAATAGAGATGTCTGATAGGTTTATATTTAAAGCTACTGTGATTCCTGATATGGAAAATGCCAGTAGATATTTTGATGGTCATTCAGTAGAGGTTGTTGGATCAACACAGATTAATAAAACATCTGCACTTGAAAATTGTGAAACATCAGCAATCGGCAGAGCATTAGGAAATTTAGGTATAGGAATTGATGAATCTTTTGCAAGTGCTGATGAGGTGGCTAATGCAGTTTATCAACAAAATAATCAACAAGAAAAACAATCAAACAAATTAAAAATTGTTCCTGATAATAAATTTTCTTGTCCGTTGTGTGGCTCTGGAATAATAGATCAAAGGATTCAAGATAAAAATGGTGGCTTAACTAATCCAGTATCACCTAATGGAAAGAGTTTACCAGCGTTTAAGTGTGTAAAAAATGATTCATATACTAACCCAACTTGCAAATTTGCATCTTGGGAGGTTGATGAATTAGATGCTGGTGTTGCTACAATAGAATCAGCACCAACTAAAGAGTTAGATGATAAAGATGATGATGTTGAAGCTAAAACTGTTGGTACAGAAGATGATCCATTAATTAAAGATTTAATGGCATCAGGTGATGAAGATGTTAAAAATCTTTTTGATAAAGGATAAATATTAACATTTTTATTCACATATTAACATTTTTTATATTTATTATTTCTTTCCTGATGGCTTTTCATAGCTTTTTATGGGATCAAAATAATATTGGATTATGGCTGATGGCGATAGGTTCATTAATCCTATATATAAAATTTATTAATTATTATGAATAACTTGGCTGGGTGTGGAGTATCAGCAATGACCTCCAACTCTCCGAAATTCCTTTCAGAGTTTTCGCAGCACCCAGCCATCACTTTAGGAGAAATTAAATGAAAGATGCTTATTATTTTAGCCACGATTCCAATGCGAGAAATGATCAAAGGCTGATGAAGGTCAGAATGAAATATGGGATGGAAGGCTATGGTATATATTTTGGAATTATTGAAATATTAAGAGAAACAGAAGATTATACTCTAACTTTTAGCGATCTTGAAAGTATATCTTTTGATTTAAGAGCAGATTTAGATAAGGTTGAAGATGTGGTTTCAAATTATAATTTATTTGTAATTGAAGGTTCTACTATGTTTTATTCTAAATCACTTAAAAAAAGATTAGAATGTATGGATAGAAAGAAGCAAAAAAGACAAGAAGCAGGGCGATTGGGTGGTATTGCTTCAGCAAAGGTTAAGCAAAAATCAACGATTGCTAAAGCACTAAACTACACTAAACTAAACAAAACTAAAAAAAATAATATAAAAGAAAGAATGCAATCATTTAAAGATGAGATTTTTATATTTAAAGATAAGTATGATGAATCTCTATTAGCTGATTTCTATAATTACTGGTCAGAGCCTAATAGATCAAATACTAAAATGAATTATGAGTTAAAGCCCACCTTCGACATCAGCAGGAGATTAGTAACTTGGGCTAAAAATGATTTTAATAAGAGTAGTGTTAAGAATGGTGCTACTGGATACAAGTTAGATGCTAATGGTAAATTTTATATAGCATATTGTAGCAAGTGTAATATATCAGATTTTTATAAAGAAGAAGATTTAAAGCAGGATTCAAGATGTTGTAATAGTGAATTAATGCCTAATAAAATGAAAATCAATTAATGAAAAATAAAGAAAGAGAACTATTAAAACAATTTAATCAAAGATTTGGTAAAGATTTGAAAGAGGTTTCCTATCAGTATAGCAGGTTTGATGCTTATGATAAAGATTATATTGTAGAATTTAAATATAGGAATGATAATTATAACAGAACCTTAATAGAATTTGATAAGTATTCTTTTAATTGTAGTTATGCTTTATTAAAGAAAAAAAGATTTCTGTATGTTGTTGGGTATGAAGATAGAATGAGTGTATTTGATATATTTGATTTAAATAATAGTGGTCATAATTATTGCTGGGAATGGAGAGAAATGCCTGAACAAACAGAATTTAACAAAACGGAAAAAATATTTAAATTTGTAGGATATATAGATTTTAAAAAAAAATGTAATAAATAAAAAAGGAATTTATGGTATATGTAATATTTTTAGCTGGTATGTGGGTTGGTGTAATGGCTGGTTTTATTTTATTTGCAGTTTTGAATACTGGAAAGATAGATAGATTAGATGATTGAAATTGTTATTAATAGCAAACCTATTGCTTTAAAAAGGCACAGGGTTGCACGATTTGGTAGAATGTATGATCCATCTGCAAAAGATAAAAAGAAAACTGTTCAGGAAATTAAAAAATTCAAGCCTGATGTTAAATTAAAAGGACCAATTTTAATTGAATATAAATTTTTTTATGAAAGACCAAAATCACATTATAGAACTGGAAAATTTAGCAATATATTAAAAGACAATGCACCAAAACATCATACAAATAAACCTGATTTAGATAATGTAATAAA
>CEUO01013495.1_pt1 | contig 20053 bp, 42 predicted proteins | sample 531391 | NCBI WGS metagenome assembly CEUO01 (sample SAMEA2622799, study PRJEB7988) | marine metagenome | isolation source: saline water (ENVO:00002010), including
TTTTCTGATATTTTATCTGCACCCTCTTTTATTTTATCTCTTAATAGATACAATGCAATACCAACAGCGGCTGCTATTAGTATGAAAGGAAACAATGGTGCTAACGCAGCTACCAATGCAGCTGCTAATCTTTTTAGTCCTAATATTACAGGTTTAAATAAACCACCTAATGACTTTAGAGGCTTCAATATAAATCTAAATGGTTTTAGTAAACTCATTGCTGTGTCTTTTAACATCATAAAAGGCTCAACAAATAACATTATATTTTGTGTAAATGTATCAAATATCTCTAGCAAAAAGTCAGGTGTAAAATCTCTTAAACCTTGACCTATACCACCACCACTTTGCCCTACACTTCTAAATCTATCGCCTATGCTTACAGCAGGTTCGTTTTCTTCGTCAATATTTAATTCACCTCTTAAATTTTCTCTAGTCTTTTTTAATTCTTCTATTTTTAAAGATTGTTCTTTTAGTATCTCTTTTCTATTATTAACTTCTTCCTCAGTAGAAAACCTATTTTCTTGTACAAACTTTCTGTTTTTTTCAAACTCTTTTTCTTCTTTTCTTTGTTGAAGAATAACTTGTTTAAGTTCATTTTCTTTTTGTACAATTTCTTTTCTACTTAAAATATTAATTTGACCTGTGACCTGGTCTATTGTGGCTTTTGCGCCTTGCTCTCTAATTTTTACAATTCTTTCTTCAGATTGTTGTATTTTTTCTTCTCTTTGCGCCATAAAATCAGCAAGAGATTTATTATATTTTCTTAAATCTAAACCTAAACCAGATACTATGTTTTCTAATTTTTTTAGTGTCTCGCCAAACTTATCAACTGATCCTGTTTTTAAATCTTCAGCGATCTCACTTATTAATTGTGGTACACTAGGCACTACCGCTTTTGTAATACCTTCGGCAGTAATATTTGCCTTCTTGATAATTACATCAACAACTTCTTTGACAGCTGCGTTGAAACCTCTTGGTGCTCTAGGACCTTGATCTGGTCCTCTACCTCGTCTCTCGCCGTCTTCTATAAGTGGTAATACCTGTGCCATATTAACCTATGTGATTGTCTTTTTTAGATGATTGTACTTTAGATGATTTGCCGTTTACATATAAACCAAACCAGGCAGCGCCAGCACCAACAACTACTGATACAAAACCTGCTTGTGCATTATTTGGTTCAGGTAATGACATAAACCATTGCATTGTATTATAAAAAACTATGCCGTATAATACCATCATAATTCTAGGTACGGTACGCCAGTTAGATAAGAATTGTGGAAGTTCTTCTTTTAAAAACCACCAAACCCATTTAATTTTTTCAACTGCGTCTTTTTTTTGTTCTTCAAACATTATTTCCTCTTTTCTCTCTCTCGTTTTTCTTTTTCTTCTTTTAAATAAGCTATCAATAATGAGACATATATATCTCTCTCCCAAGGCAACATAGACTCTATCTCACCTAAAGAGTATTTATGATGTTGCATTAGAGCAAAATTTGTTTCAAAATATGCCTCTAGGCTATTATGGGAGAGGCCTACTGAAAAAAATCTCTAATACCTTGTAAAATAACCTTACTTTTGACTTTAGTTTTAGGGTTCTCTACCTCAATTTCTTCTCGTAAACTAGGCATTGTATCAAAAAAAGTTCTAATTTTTTGAAAACTAGATTGTGGTAGTTGTTCTAAAAAATCAGTTAACTCTTTTGTCGTGCTATCTTTTGCTGGATAAATCTTATCTCCTTCATAAATGTGGTCTATACAACCTGCCATTATTTCAAAGAGTTTCCCTACTTCAACATTATCTGCGTCAAAGCCTGCCTTTGTTAAACTCAGCGTAGGATAGTTAAACACGATTCCTAAATTTCTTTTTTCGTCAATTAAAATTTTGTTAGTATGTTTGTCGTCAACTTGTACATCAATTTTAGATAAATCAACTTTTACATTTGCGTATGTTTCTTTATCGTCAGGACACAAAACTTTAAATTCTGCAACCTCACCAATTGATCTAGCTCTAATCTGTAAAAAAATATATTCAATATCAAATACAGGTAATTTAGATACATCAAGTTGGCCAAATGTACACGCAGCTAAAATATCTTTAGTTGCCATCATCATTTCTTTTTGATCTTTGCTCTCTAAAGCCATCAATAAGACTTTTTCCTCTTTTACAAGAAATGGTCTGTATTGTACTTTTTTATCAGTAGATGGCAAAGTCAACTCATATCTTGGTGTTTCAACACTTGGTAGTGCCATAATATTATCTCCTTAATAATTATACATTTAACGGTGGTATTTTAAATGGTGGGAATCCTCTTCCACCAGTTATCTTACCAATCGGTACTCTACGCCTCAAATCGTTAAGTACATCCCTGCCCGCTCTTCTTAATTCAGGTGGCAATTTATTTAATAAACCACCGAACAAACCACCACCTTCTTTCACAACAGGCATTTTGCCTAGTGGTGATCCTAATTCTATACCGCCAACTTGATCTATAAAGTAATTTATCCAGTATCTAAATGTAAAAGTTACCGTAAATGTTTGTACATCATTGGCTTCTGCGCTATAACTTACTTGACTAATTGTTTTTGGATAACAATCTATTAATTGACAACCATAAGTTATGTCGTCTCTCTCTTGTCTGCTAGCAAACTGACCTAATTGAAATATATTTAAATTGGTCACATAATCACTATAAAAATTATAATTAAATGTTGTTGTGCTAAGTGCAGCCTTTTGCCACAATTCAAAATAAGTTCTTTCTCTTAAAAATTTATCTGCAACAAATGTTGCCTCTATGTCGCCTGATTTAAAATCAAATGCTATTTTTCTAGCAGGTCCATTAGTCTTATGTTCTTTCATTTGAACATCCCTATCAGGCATTTGAATAGCCGTACAAAATGCTCTTACTCGTCTACCATCTTGTATTTGAGCTGCTTGGTTTTGAGTCTCATTTGAAAATCCTAGTGCCTCGTCACCTATATTATCGTTTTTAGCCCCACCTGCAAAATCAATACCAATAAATGCTGAATTAGGTATGCCTCTAGGTAATTGAAACTCAGCAAAGTATCTAGCCTTTCTAGCAAAACCCTCAGCCTCACCTACAAAACCTAGATATCTACCAATTGTAGATTCTGGATTACCACCCATTCTTTGTTTCAGTCTCTTATCTGCCTGAACATTGTCAAGTGATCTATCTCTAGGTATACCAATTCTTACATCAATACCACCTATTCTTTTTCCGCCTCTTAAAATAGCCATTAGTATGGACTTCCTTTCTTAAATTGTGCGACTGGTAAATATACTGCAACAGCAGCCTCATCAAAGTCAACTCTTAAAAAACTTGATCTAACATTATTATATAGATATTTTTTAATAGTTGTTTTTACCAATGGCAATCTTTTTACCCTATCATAACTAACATCAAATCTATTTCTACTTGATACTTCACGCCTTACAGCAAATCTTTGTAAGTTTTCTAATAATCTAAATCTAGCACCAGGTCTTAAATAGTGAAAATTTATGCCAACAAAACCACCAGGTATTACATCAATTGGCAACACTAATGGAAATGTATCGTAATAGGGTAATGTCTTTTTATATTTAGGGTCATAAAAAAACATATTCAATCTACCAACACTAGGTCTGCCGTTTAGTTTACCTGATCTCATCAATTTTCTAGCAGATATCTTATCTGCTATTGATGATACGGCGTTTCTATACCAAGCTGATGATTTTCTAACTCCGCCTGCTTTATCTACTAAAGGGTCTAATACTGATATTGCCATACGGATATTTATATAAAAAAAAGAGCTCTTTGGTCACCCAAAGAGCCCTAAAAGTGTTGAGAGAGATAAGAAATTACTCGTCTTGAGCTAATTTACTAAAATATGACATTGTATCGTCATCATCACTAGCTACATCCGAGCTTTCCACTTTTTGCGCCGATCCGTTAGACTTTGGCGGGAGGTCTGCATTGTCTACCGTTTCAGCGTTTCTAGTACCTGAAATTACCCTATTCAGTTTCTCTTTGAGTTCATCATAGGTCTTAAAATTATCAGGTGCTAAGAAAGGTTTTAAAGCATATTGTTTTGACCAGATTTCTTTTATCTTGTCGTCTGCCTCAGCGATTGCTGAAGTGCCTTCAAATTCAGATTTATCATAGTTCCAATAACCATCTACTTTTCTGATTTTTAATTTAAAGTTTGCACCTTTCCAGAAATCAAATGGGTTAATTGGTTGTTCATCTTCAAATGCTGGTTGCATTGATTCAGTAATCTTATCAAATATTTTTTTACCAAACTTAAATAAAAATACTTTACCTTCGTTTTCAGGATGTTTAGGATCACTTACAACAAAAATATTGCTGTAGTATGATAACTTTCTTTTTCGTTTTCTAGCAATCTCTTTATCACTATCAACGCCTGTATTCCAAAGTCTAGTATTTTCTTCACTAACAGGATCTTTTTGATTTAAAGTTGTTAATGAGTTCTCAATATACCAGCCGCCTTTATCTTGGAAAGCGTGAGACCAAACCCTTTGCCAAGGTAAGTCTTCGCCTTGAACAGCAGGTAAAAATCTAATTACTGCATAACCATTACCAGTTTTATCTAGTTCAGGTTTCCAAAATCTGTCGTCTTGATATTTGTTTTTGTTTGATTGATCCTCAGGATTGAGGTTTTGTTCAAGCGCCTTTGTTAGTTTATCAAAATTGCTTGATGATGATTTTAATGTTTCAAAATCCATAATTGTATTCTCCTATATTTTAAACATATTCGTTGTATTTGTGTTGGCTGTATTATCGCCATCATTATTATTTATACTAGTTTTATCTAGGTATTTCAACATTTTTTCTGGTGTTGATTCGATATAAGGGTCATCATCTGTTCCTTCGTTATTGATACCAGGTTCTTGAAACCATTTCTCTATAACGCCATCATTAATAACTGCCATATATCTCCAGCTTCTCATACCAAAACCAAGATGATTTTTTCCTATTAGCATACCCATAAATCTAGTAAAGTTACCAGAACCATCAGGTATCATCTTAACATTTTTGATATTCATTTGTTGTGCCCAAGCATTCATAACATACGAGTCATTTACACTAACACAATAAACTTCATCTATGCCCATTGATTTAATTTTATCATAGTTACCTTCAAAACCAGGCAATTGTTGACTAGAACAAGTTGGCGTAAATGCACCAGGTAAACTGAACAATACTATTCTTTTACCTAAAAAATAATCATCTGTTGTAATATTTTTCCACTCGCCACCGATAGCGCAACCACCATCTGTTTCTACCTCATCACCTACTCTAACTCTAAAAGTTACCTTTGGTATTTTTAAATCTCTTTTCATAATAAATCTCTCTAGTTAAAATTAAATTAATATGCGTCTTTCGTGGGATTAGTTGGAACGCACCCACAATCTTCCAGGAAGAGTCCATCTATGTGAAAGATAGTCCCTACTCAAAACTACATATGGTGTCTTCAGCCATTCGGCCATAACCCTCCATACATATGCCTTTTGCCCTCTTAAGCAATATTCAGCCAGAAAGGAAAATACACTTGCAAATATATTTTGTTTACGCATATTTACAATATACCATATATCGCTGATAAAGTCAAGCCTCCTTTGCAGCTTCTTTCCAGTTACCAATCATTTTCTCAAACTTGACAAAATCAATATATTTGATGTTCTCACACATCTTCCAGTCTTCAATGGTTATGCTGACCGGGTCTTTACCAGTATTACCGTGTGGGTTTACCTTATAAAATGTAATATGTGGGTGTTCTCTCATTAGTTCACGCCATTGTTTTATCCAGTTTATAGATGGTGTTTTATGCGCCTCTTTTAGACCATAATGTTTGGTATCTTTATACAGATTATTTAATTTACCATCAAAACTTTCTAAATCGTGGCCTACTAAAAATATCTCTCTAGGGTTTTCGTCTAATATCGCAAAATAACCTGAAGTTGCGCCACAAGCCCAACCTCTATCTTTTGGTTGCATATGGTCATTTATACATCTAACTTTATCATCTGGTGTTACCCAACTCACCTGTACCGAGGTATGATTAATGTTTCTTTGTTCTCTTTCGCCTTGCTTTTTTAATATCTCAACTATGCCTGCTAAATTAGAACCGTGCATAACAAATTCTTTACAATCACCTCTCTCATTTGTTTTAATCACTTCTTCTTTCTTAATCATATCATAATCTTGATCTGAATAGTTTTTACCTGCCCATAATAATGACTCATACATTTCACCAGGCATTCTATTCCAATCTCTAAAAACCGTAGGTGTTTTTTGTGCAAAACCTGAATTATAAATTTCGTGCATTATGCCCATATCAACGGCACACAATACATCTGGTGTAAAATCTCTATACAAGGCATTACAGCCATATATTTTACCGTGTGCTCTTAATTGTTGCAAATCAAAATCTCTACGGCTCTCACCGTTACCTATACAAAATACTCTATCCGCCATTTAAAAATAGTTAAAATTAATATTAACTCTCCTGTCTTTGTTTGTTGTGTTTGTGCTTGCGTGTGGTTTAGTAGGATCAAAAAATATCATTCTATTTGCCACACTTTTAATTTTATCATCATCTATTCTAGTATAACCATCACAATTATTTAAACAAAATAAAGCACCTTTGTGTTCAAAGTCATAATCTTGATGTAAAGGGTGTTCAATGAATTTACCTTGATTAGGATACATATTAACTTTTACTCTAAACAAACCATTAAAAAAATCAAACTTCTCTATTATAGGGTCAAAGTAATTTGAATTAGGTCTATTGTTGTCATATAATATATGTATCTGATAATAAAAATTACCTATTGTCTCACCATAGTTTGTTATATTACTATTATGAAACCAAGCAAACTCATCACCAAAAATTTGATTTTTGATAAAAGTAAAATCTTCATCTTTTAAATAGTTATCTACGACTTTATATGATTTTATTTGTTCGCCTTGTCTAGGCCATCTTTCTTCAGCAGTAGGGAATCTATCTGTCATTTAAATATCTTTTCAATTCTTTATCTTGTACATTTTCAGGTATCTCATTCTTATAGAATATTCTATAACTATCACTACCATATTTGCCTATGCCGTGTAAATCTTTTGCGTCTTTATAGTCCCAAGTTAAAAAGTCAACGCTCATTTGTTTTAATCTATTTAGTCTAACATTTACCATACCTAGAGGCTCTAACATTTTAGCCTGTGTTTTGCTACTGCCTCTAATAAATGAAATGGGATTAGGATATTTTTTAAATAGTTTTGGTAATACTGATTTTACTTGTACTCTATTTGTTAAGTTTAGGCATATCACACCTACCATATGTTGCCACACGGTCTTAACTTGTTGTTGCACCATTAATTCTGCTTTCATACAAATACATCTTTCATAATTAGTTTACATTCTGTCTCATTATATCTAACAAAAGGTTTTAACTTGGCAATCGTATGTGCGATTTTAGGCCATATAACTTTTTCGTTAATTTCTTTAGACCATACCTTACCAAACGATAAAATTGAATCAAAAATGATGGCGGTCTGGATGTTAATTTTCCCTTGTATAAGTAATCGTAAAATTCTTGGATGTTGGCCACCGACCACACGAAAGCCATCATCAAAAGAAATCCTACGAGTGCTGAAATCATTAAGAATAGATACGCAATCGTTCCTAAAATGATATCTAATAGATTCCTTATACTTTCTATACTTGGCATAATTTTCAGAACCTTCATTACTTAATAAACTCCCTGCCCATTTTTTATGGTCACTACTAAAATTAGCGACAAAGAAATCAAGTATTTGACTTTCTTTATATCTCTTGCTAAGTTTGTGAAAAAAATATCTATCATTTCTTTTTGTAAAAGTGTCCAGTTTTGCATTTACTTTACCATCAAATTCAAAATAGTCGTAATCGGATGTAAAGTGTAATTTAACTGCCAAATAGGTTCTGAATACATCAAATCCACCATACATCATTTTACTAACTTCTTTGGTCTTATCTTATTTCCTATCTGCATAAGTTTCCAACCTAGACCTTGTATAAAATTTTGTGGTTGGCAACTTCTCATAACTTTATTTAGATCACTATCCCATTCTATCCTTTTTAAATTAAAGTTCTCATCAAATTTATTACCTATAAACTTGACATAAAATAATGGTTGCTCTCTTTTAATTACAACTGGATCTTTTGTATCTCTAATCTCAAAACTAAAATCAACTGGTCTTTGCCAATTATATATGTTAAAACCACCATTTACAAATCTAGTATTTTCCACCTCACCGTGTAAGAAGGCAGGATAAGTTTCTATCCATACAGGTTCATCAGCGACAAATAGATAAGAATACATTAATGATATTAAAGGGTTACCTTTTTCTTTATCAAAATCATTTAATCTACCATCAAAAAAGTTATCAACAAAATCTTGTTTCACACCTGATATATCATAAGTGTGTGTATCTCTATTATATTTTATTCTAATATCTGCTGGTGATCTAATTACCCATAAACTTTTTAAAAAACTAGTATTTGCTGGACATCTTCTAAACATACTATAATTGTCATCATAAATTTCAGATACCTTTTGTGGTTTAAAAAACAAGTTCTCTACCACTTCTAATTCTGGTTTATTTTTTACATATGTCCAACCTATGTCAATCATACAGGTAATGTGCCTCTTTTTGCGTCTTTTACTAATCTTAAATTTATCGCTTCTGTTTTAATTTTATCTTTTAAATTTTTGTTTATCATAGGATTTACCGTGCTAGGGTCAATATCATTATCTTGACAATATTGTAATACAGCGTCCATATATGATACTCTTAATTTTTTTACTAACTCCTCAATTATGAGGCCAAATTCTTTACTATTCATCTTTTACCTTAAATGCTAATGATACTCTTAAACCTGTGTATGCTTTATCTGGCGCACCTGCATAGTGCATAATATTTGCTGGAAATTTTACAAGTCTATTTTGTTTATATTCTACCGTTTTTTCTAAATTATTGTGACCAAAATATAAATGGCCACCAATATAATGTACCCAAGGTGTAGGAAAATATAGTATTGTTATATCACCATCATCTTTATGTGGTACACCTGATTGTGTAGCAGTTTGACCATTAGCATAACATCTAATTAAACTGCCTTTTATTTTTAATTTGTGTGAAATTTTTGAAAATAATGTTTTAAAGTATTCGTCATTCTCTAAACCATCCATATGCCACATTCTTGATTCGAAATCATTTATATCAGACACACCTCCGCCTGTGAAAGACCACAAGGGTCTAGCTAATTTTTCATTTATAGTCTTGATTTCGTGTTCTGGAAAAAAATTATCAAAAGTTTCTATCATAATTATAATATAACATACCAGACTCAAAAAGTCAATGTTATTTCGCTATAGATTTACAATAATGTTTATCTGCAATTAATCCGCTAGGTTTATCATATAGCCATACATATGACCAGATAACTTGCTCTTCCTTCTCAACACATTTTTTACCAAATGATAATGATTTTGAACAAGCAGTTAAAGCTAAACCTACAATTAATACTAATAATATTTGTTTCATATTCCTAGACCAGGTAGTTTGTTTATTCCGTTAGTGTTTAAAATTCCGACTTCGTAAGTATCAAAAACAAAGTACAACATACATACCTCTGGTTTTCCTGATGGTACACCTACGGTAGCAGCGATCTGCGTATTGTCTTCACTAAACCAATGGGTTACAAAGTAAACAATCTCGCCGTTAGGGTCTGTGCCTGTTTTACCAAAAGAATTAAATTTAGGCGATAAACCTTTATCAGTTAAATACTTTTCTATTGTTGTAGGCGTACCACAAACCGTGGGCACCTGTGACCAATAAAATTCTCCTTCTTCTAAAGGTAAATAAAAATCTTCCTCATTTAGTTCAGGTTCAATCACAATGTCGTTTTGTGCTGAAACTGGAAAAGATAATAGAAAGATTAATGCTAGTGTTGTAATTAGTTTTTTCATTTTAGTCCTTTACTTAACTATTTATAATGGTATTACCAATTACAACTGCGTCTATATCACTCTCACGAAAGAATTTTATTGTATCAATCTTATTTCCTAAAATCGGCTTGCCATTAATGTTAAAACTTGTATTCAATATTAGAGGACAGCCTGTCTCTAAATGAAAATGCTTCAACAATCTATGATAAACACCATTACTTTCATCTACCGTTTGATACCTACAAGTGCCATCAATGTGAGTTATTGAATTTAAATTATCTTTCGTTGTATTACCAACATACAACATATGTGGATTATGAATATCTGTATCAAAATATTCTTTTACATATTCTTTTAAAATTGAGGCACCAAATGGCCTGTATGTCTCTCTTTTTTTTACCTTGTTAATAATATCTTTTGCATTTTTAATCATAGGGTTTATTAATAATGATCTATGACCTAATGCTCTAGGACCTATCTCACCATTACCTTGATACCAACCTACAATTTTACCTTCTTTTAACATTTCAACCGTTTTCATTATTGTCATACCATCTGCCTCATCTTCAGGAGAATTATCACTTTGACAATAAGGGAAATTATCTAAATTAAATTTTGGTAAGTTATGTTTTATTCTTAAATATTCTATCGCACCTAAAGATAAGCCCTCATCATTGCAATGAGGTGGTATAATTAAATTAGGAAATTTATTTTTTAGTTTTGTATTCCAAATAACATTTTGTGCTACGCCACCTGAATAAGTTATTATTGAATTGTAATTATTGTCAGCAATTCTCTCAAAAAATTTTACTAATACATCACCCATATGATTATGAACGGTTCTAATCCAATCTAATGGTTTCAATGTACCAATAAGTTCATTACCTATAAATCTAAACCACTTTTCTCTATCAAATATACCATTAGTTCTTAAAATAGATTGTGGTAAAAACTTAGCAAATTCTTCTATGTGATTGCCATATGCTTGTAAACCCATAAGTTTACCTGCGATATCATATTCTGACCATTTGTCATATTTTATATTGAGCCATTTACCTGCCTGTGCCATTTCAACACCAAGAGAGCCGTGTTCTTTATAGTATCCTCTTTCAAATACTTCGTTGTCTTTAAATACGGTCCAAGCATTATTGATATCACCAAAGCCATCAATAACAACTTCTACATCTGGTATTTTACTATTTACAGGAAAACAACTTAAAGCGTGTGCATAATGGTGGTTTATTCTTTGTACAGGACAATCTGCTTTGAACAATGGGTAATCTATGGCAGGGAAAAATTCTTCATTATCAGTAGGAAAATTATGTTGCCAGGGATCAATAACTATGGCAATATCGTCTATCTCATTTGGCTTTACACCAAATATTCTTTGAATATCATCACGCCAGGTTACAAGGTCATTATAACCGTGGTGTTTTATCTGATAATCTCTTTCTGATTTGTAATAGTGAAGTTTCGTACCGTCAAAGTACGATATATTAGAATCGTGTTCACAAAGTCTTAAACCTAGGAGTTTCATTACACCTTATTTTTATTAAGCTCTTCATAATAATTATAAAAGTTTTCAATAGCCTTTCCTAGTGGTTCAATAAATTCTTTTTTATCTTTTTTGTAAGCATTCATAGAGCCATCTTCGCCTGCTATCAATACCACAATTTGATTAATTGGTTTACCAAATATTTCTTCATACATCATAGCATAAGCTGTGGTTTGTAAGAAGTAATTATCAATCCAACCTTCTTGTCTTTCTTTGTTTGCTGTTTTAAAATCTATTACAGATAACTCGCCATTATATTCTGCAATACAATCAACTTGACCTGCAATTGTTAACTTGTTAGAATACATAATAGTTTCTAAACAATGAACATTATCTATTTGGTCAACATAAGGTTTCATTAGTTTAAATAATCCTAATGGTAACACACTTCTCTCACTAGGTGTTTCACCTTTTAAATATTGTTCTATTAATGTGTGTGTAGATTTACCTCGTCTAGCAGCCCTGCCCATTTCAAAATTAGCAACTGACTCACCAACATTATCACGCCATTGTTTTAGACCATCACTTTTTCTAATATTTAAAACCGTTGTGATTGAGGGATAGTTTTTACCGTTTACTTCATAAAACCTATGGCCATCTATTCGTCTGCCTTTGGTTTTAGGTAATAAGTCTTTGTTAAGTTCTATAAATTTAAATTCTTTTGCCATAATATCCTCACTATACCACAATCTACGCTCATTGTCAAGCCTAATAGTAGTTAAAATTAATTACTGCCCTAAATGGGTCACCTGTTTTGTGTTTTACCACTTTATGTTTGTCCGTATTGTTGAAAACCACCATTCTATTAGGTATTGCCTCTACATATTGATCGCCTTCTTCAAATTGTGTACCACCACCTACGGTCAGGTAATACAAAGCTGTTTTATTATTATTATCATCAGGAATATCATTATGAAATAGATTCTCTCTTTTATTATCTATGAAAGTAAGATTAGCTTTTATTCTAATAAGTGCTTTGATATTTAACTTCTTAATAATAGGTTGAAGCATATCAAAATGGTCACTATTAGGTCTAAAACCCATATTTAGAGAGTCATAAAAAATATGGGTTAGTTGTTTATTATTATCACCGTATATATCTGTATGCTGTTGAATATACCAGGAAAAATTATGATTCATCATAAAATCTTTAATATTATTAAAGTCATCATTATGTAAAAAATTATCAATTATTTGTGCCATTAATTTGATCTATTGTTAATCATCATATCATCTAATTCTTTTTTAGATGGTTCTTTTCCTGCGTATTGTATGTAAGAGTATTTTTCATATTGAGTTTTACCATTATCGTCTCTATATGCTCTTAAAAATTGTTTTCTATTGTCAGTAGGGTTTTTGTATGAACAATGGACCCACCCACTATTTTTTTCCTCTGGATTCCAAAACTCTAATATCATTTGGTCATAGTCTAGGTTTTTATCTATCCAATGAGCCAACTCCTGATTGGACAATCCAAAGATTTCAAAATCCGCCGCCTGCCCTTTTGCGTGTTGTGAATTTACCGAGCTACCAATTGCTGTGCATAACTGAACGGAACGAAACCCGCTGGTCACCGTTAACGGCATACCAAAATTATCACGGACTGGTTGCAATATATTTTCACATAACTTTTGTAAAGATTCAATTTGATCTTCACTAGGATTATTATTAATCCCTTTACGAGCAGCTGTTTGACTTTGTACTAGCTCTTTAAGCGTGAAGTTTTTGCTTAGTCTCATTTAATTTTTCCTTTGCTTTTAATTTTAATTTCTTTAATCGTTTCAATTCGTACCAACTGGTAAATGATCTATCATTTTTTCTAATTTCTTCCATCACATTAACTTGTTTTTTTAGTTCTTTATGTTCGGCTTTCGCCATAAATTACCCCCTAGTTAATTTCAATATCTTTTCTATCTGTGCCTTAATAATTGGTTTTCTATTTGGCCAATGTATGTAAGGTTCATCACTTTTGCTTAAGTTATACAAAAATGGTAAGACAATTTTTTCAATCTCTTTAAATCTAGTCATTGTCGCCTCGTTAGAAACCTCTTTTGTTATAGTTTCTTTTTCAGCCACAATCTGCATAATTTCATTCATCATAGATTTAATAGTTTGAACATCATCTTTTACTTTAGAAATTTCTACATTAGAATTTTCTACTAATTTTGGATCAACACTAGGCTCTGCTTTTGGAGTAGATGAAACAGGTGTCATTCCCCAATCATCTGAAAGGTCAAAGCCTCGTAAAAAATCAGGTATATCTTTAGACATTATTTGTTCCTCTTCCTTTGTTGATGTTTTTTAATTGCTTGATTTGTTTTTATCTCTTTTATAGATTTCTTTCCATATCTATCTGCTAATGGTGATCTAGGGTGTGCTTCTGCAACTTTAGATAAAGTCTCTTTCCAACCTTGGTCACTTCTATATGATACGCCTTGAACACCACCAATTATATTTATGGGTGTAATTACCTGGCGAATATGTTTATTTTTAGACAAATAAGTCTCTTTTTCAGATATACTCATAAAATCTGTATGAGTTTTTTTTGTCTTTTTATTCTCAAATGTGTAAGTAGGCATTAGAAATATTTTTTTAACATTTCTAATTGTTCATCATACTGAGCCATACTTTTTAATTCTTTTTCAATTGTTTCTATGTGGTCAGGATGTGTTGCAACACCAACAGGATTTTGTAATTGAGTTTCAATATTTGCTTTATGTTTCTCAATATGTCCTTCAGCGTGTTTTTTTATTGCGTCTAGTATTTTTTCTCGCATTTTTACCCTCCTTTAATATTCTTCCATAGTTTGGCCAACCAAACTTATCAGGCGACTCATCTGTATATCGCCATCTAATAACTCCTGTATCAGGATTTCTTTCAAATATTTTTTCTCTTGTAGCCATCGTTATATAAACCGTCCCATAATAATTTTTTTTCATCAAAAGTAAATGGTCGTATCATATTTAGACCTTCACTCCGTCTGTCTTTTGTTTGCCTTTTAGATTCTTCTAAAGACAACTTTTCCATTTCTTCATATTCCATTTTTTATGCCTTCACTATACCATTGTGGTATAACAGCAGGAGATTTCCAAGTAGCAAATCTTCTCTTTTTCATAATGTAATACTTTCTATAACTAGCAATTGAATCACCTGGTACTTTACATTCGTCAGGCATTGCTGGTTGTGGGTCTGTTGCAATTTTATTTATCTTAGCGTTTTTAGGTGGGTGTGATAACAATTCACCTAGTTTTTGTACCGAGATATGGTCATCTGTATGATTGTATCTTTTTTTATATTCTTCGTTCAAAGCCATAAAATGTTTGTATAACCACATATAATTGTAAGCACTCTCAAATAACCAAATTGTACTAGGATGTTTTACCCAACCTGCTTTATACAATATAGCGTCAACATTTTTATTAGGGTGTCGCCATCTTTTTATCTTACGACCATTAGCAGTTTTATCATACCACTCTATACCATCTTGTACTCTATGGCAAGTAGATAATAATTGTGCTGACTCTAAAATCATTTTTACCACGTGTTTATCACAACTCATTTCAGCTGCAACAACCGGGTCTTTATGTAAATAAAATATATTCATTATATACCTTCCGTCAATACATCTGTTTTTAAACAAAGTAATTCAAATATCTCTACTGCAAAAATATAACCCATATAAAAGGTAAACATATATGAAAATGCTACTAGAGCACTTATTAAAAAATATTTTAACATTAACTATAACTCGCTTTTACAACAAATATTATACACAATAAGAAACAAATGGCAAGCGTATGATTACCTAGATTCCAAAAACTAGAACCCACGGTACTAGGATTTTTAGGGTCAATCATAGCCTCTTTTCTTGTCAATTGTTTTTTTACCAATTTAGGACCTTGTATGATATCATTACCATATTGGTCTTCGGTCTCAAATAGTTGTGGTTGCTCCATTAATGTATCTGCTTTCTGAAATAGTCCATCTGGCCATATTTCTCACATAGTTTTTGAAATACGGAAAACCAATAGTTTTTAGACCAATCAGTTGTTGCTCTTTTACAAGCCTCTTCCGCTTTCTTAATTCTTCTTGTTTGAAGTTCTTTAGTAGGTTTAGTCATAATAATTAATATATCACTTTTTGTCATACTTGGCAACCTTACTTCCAACCTAGACCTGGTGATATGACTTGTTTTATACCACTAACAATTAATCTATGTTCTTTAATTGGTTTATGGGTAGAACAAGCAGATAAAAATAGTACAATAAAAATAAGTAGTATCTTCATAGTAAGTTTATTTATTAAGTTCTTTATCAGTAGCATAAGTTCCCTCTAGTTCTCTAATCTTTAATATAATTCTTTCAACTCTTTTATCATAATCGGCAGTTGTAGAAAATTTACCTATTTTTTTAATTAATACCAACGGATCGGGATCCATATTTTGTACAAAGAAATTTTGTCTAGCAGTTCTAAATTCTTCATACGCTGGGTGATTATTTAAAATTCTAATATATTCTTTTACACTATCACATTTACTACCAAATATTTTTACTCCCCAACCTGGCCATTTTTTTATGCCGTGTGGTATCATATGAGGTACCGTTTTAGTCCAAGTTCTAATACCAAAAAGATTATTACCCTCATTTGCAAATCTACTAGTTCCCCAACCAGACTCTAGAGCTGCCTGAGCGATAATCATTTCATAAGGTATTCTCTCAAATCTAGGTAAACTAAAATTATGATAGTCAATACATTTGTGCATAGCTCTAACAAACTGAACATCATTATTATAGGTAAACTCTGGTTCTCTTAACTCCATATCTTTAATTTTTTTAATATAAAATTGTTCTAGTTCTATATTTGCCTGTTTCTTAGCAGACTTATTAGGGTTAAAAGTACCTGCACCGTAGGCTATACAGGATAATAGTATAAGACCAAATAATATTTTAGTATAAAACCAAGACTTATCTAATACTAATTGCCAATTTATTTTTTTCATATTTTCCTCGCAATATAATCATAACCTGTCCAGATTTCGCCTTCTTCATCTTTCCAAGATTCTAGTTTACTTTGAAATAATGTTAATTTTGGTTTTAGTTTTTCAACTTTTTTAAATATTGTTTCTGCTTGTTTTTCTGTAAAATTATCGTAAACATCTTTTGCCCAATTACCAGTATAGTACACTCTTGAAGTGCCTGGTGAATTAGATGGTTTTGTGAGTTCTCTTAATTGAATTAATGCCTCGCCTACACGAGCCTTAATATAAGGGTCTAACACTTTCACTTTTCTCATAATATATCTCCCGGTTTATAAACCTTTTATTAAAAATTTTTGTATGACATTCTTGGTGGGTATGACGGTTGTATTACCACCATCTGATAATTCTTGGTGTTCATCATAATTATAATCACTCATTAATATATGAACATCCCTATTCTCTTTTACTAACCAACCTGTTGATACACAAATTGCTGGTTTAGATTTCTGTATTTCTTTTAAAGTTCTCCAACCTGAATCACTTTGAATATCCTCCCAATATACCATATAAAAATCAAATTCAAACGGTATACCTGGTAGTACATCTGATTTATTTCTTTTTTTTGCCATCTTTTCTCTCATCCCATTCTAATTTTAAATACATTATAATTGTTGTCATAATAATTATCAACAACTCTTTAGGAATAAATGTGTAAACTATTTGTAAAGCTTCGTACATTATTGACAATCGTCTCCCTTCCAACCCATAACTCCGTCTAAAGGTGATGGCTCTCTTTTAGTATTTGCTTTTTTATGTACATTATATGCTACACAATAAGCAATAAAAAAACCGACAATTGTAATCGTCATTCCTATAAAAAATAATCCTATACCAAATCCTGCTGTCATTATTTACAATCCTTGTCTTTGATTTTAGAATCTTTTAATAAGAAACATTTGTTTTGTTTATCTAGCTCTAGTCTTAATTGAGTCATAGCATTATCCATAATATATGGTAAATGTTTTTCTAATATACCTGCCATTTCAAAAGCAAATACACTAATAACTTTGCTCATTTCAGACTCTAATAGTTTAGCGTGGTCAATCTTATCGTGATTTGTAATAATATGACCTATTACCGCCTTGTTGTAATCTTCGCCAGCATTTGCATTACTAGCCAAACTTGATAGTCCAAACCATATTAGACCATTAAGTATTAAGATTGTCATAATAAATTTTTTCATAATGTATATATCTCTCTTTCTATATTTAGGACTATACACTATCCAGTAGGAAAGTCAAGCGAAAAATGGTGGGAAAAGTGTTGATTTTACTCGCTTTTTTAGGGGTAGCGTGTGTCGCACCCCTAAAAATCGTTGATTTATTGATTGATTCTGTTAAAATCGTCATTCCAACCAAAGGCTTCCTTAACCATAGAAGCGGTAAGACCCTTATATGTGTTATTTAATTTACTATCTTTTATTGCTATTAAAACTTCAGCGTCTTTTTCTTGTAAACCCTCTAACATCTGTATAAACATTGTCTCTTTTTTTGTGTTGGAAATTGTGGTATCTGCACCTTTAACAAAGTGCCATAATTTTTTTGCCTCCATCAATAGAGAAGTGTGTTCAGTACCAGCAGGTGCCTCGTTTTTGATAAACGGTGGTGTACCAGGTGGTAAGTCCCATTCTATTTTTGGATCAAAAGCAGCTTTTAATAACTGCCTCATTGGCTGATTGTCGTATTTTTTTAATACTTCAATCTTCTTTGGTTTATCCTTAGCATTATTAATCATAGTAAATATTTCGTGTACTAAAGGGTTACCAGATGAATCTGTATTTGCCATAGCACCCATACTTGCTTGATTTAATGTAGGGCTAAACTTCGTAAAGTTTTGATCTGCCATAATTTATCTCCAATTATAATTGTCAAAAGTCATTAATCTTATCTATCAAAGACTTCAATTTTTTATCCATAAAGTATTTCAATAGGAGCGACCTATCATTAACTTTATAGTTATTGAAACTATTTATAATACTTTTCTCTATACGGTCTGGTATTTGAGATAAGTCAATTAGTTTCTTGTTTCTCTCATAATATTTCTTGGTTTCTGAACCTAATGGTATGTTTTCTATATTCTTCCACTCTTCCAATCTTTTAGAGTTGATTGGTCTTTGTCTTTCACCACGAACAAATATATCATCATCACTTAATATATTAGGCACACCATCTGATCGGTCACCTTTAATTACCTGTTCTCTTAAAAATTGTTTAGGGTCTTCTTGTTCACCAATAAAACCTTTTAGTAAAGGCGACCATTGGTACACATCACCATAGTGTTGTAATTGTACAAAGTCTTTATCGCCTGATATGATTAAATATTTTTCCTCGGTTCTTTGTTTTACTAGTGTTGCAATAATATCATCAGCCTCGGAGTTCTCTACATACATTACCATATACGGAAAATTATCTCTTATTTCATTTTTAATTTCAGTTATAATATTAAATATATTATCCCAATCAAAAGGACCATCTACTCTTCCTTTTCTTCTATGATATTTGTAGTTAGGGAATATTTCTCTACGCCAAGGATCACCAGCGTCAGCACACAAAACCATTTGACCAAATTCTTCTCTAAACTTTATATTAAAACCTCTTAATGAATTTAAAATCATATGACGAATCATATCTTTATTAGGTTTTACATCTGGCTTACCTCTAGTTTGTGCCATTAGGTTTGAGATTGAAACTTGATTTAGGTCTACTAGTATCATTATAGGTACCTTTTTTTATACCATTTATAATACGCCTTGTCTGTAAATATTTCAGCAATTTCGGATGCTGGTACTTGATCGCTTCTAATACAATCTGCTAGTGATTGATATTCATATGTATCAACCTTTCTAGTCATTGTTCTATTTTTATTATTTTCTGCCAAAGTTTTTACCATTCTAAAGTTTTTTTCTTTCTTACTTATCACTTAACCTTTTCCAAGTTGTGTGTAGTATATAAAACCAAAAACCATTAATTGTTGGTTCAACAAGTGCAACAGCACCTGCCTCCCATAAACTGGCACCTGTTAATAAAGATACAACCGTCATAGCAATTATTATATGACCTAGTGTGTAAATTATTGCTAGGGCTACACTTGACCCTTTTAAAAGTCTTTTTATGACATTAAAAATGCCTTCAGTAAATTCACTCATTATAATTTTCTAACTATATGTTTTCTTAATTCTTTTACAAAAAATTCTATTTTATCTATTGTTGCAATTAAAGTAGGGTCTGTAATATATTTACCTTGATCTTTTAGAGTATCATATTCTCTAACTGAAATTTGTACCATAGGCGATAGGTCTCTATTGCCTTCATTTTCCATTGTGGCGTCTAAGCCTCTTTGCTTCTCATCACTATTTGTCATAAAATCTCCTATTAGTAAGGGCGGTCACCCGCCCTCACCGTCATTTAGATTATGCTGAGTAAGCTACTTGCTTACCGAACACAGCGTTGATACCAG
>CEUO01000377.1_pt1 | contig 19960 bp, 8 predicted proteins | sample 531391 | NCBI WGS metagenome assembly CEUO01 (sample SAMEA2622799, study PRJEB7988) | marine metagenome | isolation source: saline water (ENVO:00002010), including
GACTCATGCAAAAGCACTCCTATAGTTACGGACGTAAGGTACGATGATTATAAAAACGACGAGGTAAGCTGGGTAAAAGGTAAAAACAAAGGCGTTCTTGTGCATATTAGAAAATATTGGGAAGTAGAAGACCTGTTTGAGATGCAAAAGCGTTACTTCGACCCCCCTAATGAAGATGAAAAAAGAAATGACCCAAAGCTTAGAGCTAAAGCCGACTATCACATTGAGTGGCCGCACCTAGAAAACCAAACCACCAAAGAAGTAGAAGATACTTTACGCCCTTATGCGAAAGAATTCGCAGAGTGGTATAACAAAAGAAGTTAATTATGTTCTATAACGCATTAAGAAAAAAATACGAAGCAGAGATTGAGGAGTCTAAAGCAACCCTTCAAATCTATCTTAACAAAAGTGTGGGTATCGGAGAGCATTCCGACCTTATTACAGAACTGGATAAATATGTCTCAAAACTAGCGACAGCAGAGGACAATCTAGCGACACTAGAGAGACATATCGACGCACTCGCCCCACAAGAGTATACAGAATACCACGAAAAACCCAATAAATAAAGGTTTTTTATAGTTGGCACGCAACTTGCATTTAAATAAGTATGAGTACATTAACATTAGCAAATATGGGATTAAGAAACGTATCTAATCTTTTTGATTACGTAAACGATAGTTTAGAAAAAGACTATGATGACTGGGCAACTTCTTGGAAGAGTTGGTCCTCAGATAATAACACTCACTTTAATGAGACAGATGAAGGCTATGAATTTTATGTAGCTTTAGCGGGTCTAACAAAAGATGAAGTGGACGTCTCTGTTCTTGACAACAGAGTAAAAATTACAGCCAAAGGAACATCTGCTGGCAGAGAAGTCGAGTACGACAAAACTTTCTCTGTACCAACAAAAGCTGACTCAGAAACTTTGGAAGCTAAAATGGAAAACGGTATGCTGAGTATCACAATCAGTAAAAGGGAAAAGGAAAAAAACAGAACCATTACGGTTAAGTAGACAAATAGCTACCGATAGCTTCTTAGGGATGCTGGAGTGCATTTTACGGAGTCAAAGAATTAAGTTCTTTTTACCGCTTCAATGCAGAAAGCATCCCTTATTTTTTTTATTGACAAACAATTAAGTACAAGGTATACTAATAAAAGTATGATTCAGTTTTACAAAGCAAACGCAAAGGTCTCAGGTACAGCTTGTTCATTCTCTGTAAACCCGAAAGACAAGTCTGTTTATGCTAGTCTAATTAAACAGAAAAGCTGGGACGCAAATTCAAAGACAGGTAGATTCGATACAGAAAACAAATGTATCACCAAGCTAAGCGTAATGGAGCTAGGAGCAATCATTAACGCCATTGAGACTAAGTCTGACTGGTCTGCATATCACGGAACACAGACTAGAGCAACCAAGATGAACTTTTCTCCTTATTCACAAGGAGATAATCACGGTTATAATTTTCGAGTCACAGCAGATTCAAAAGAAGACTCAGAAAACAAGGCTACTTTTTCTATGGGTTTTAGGTATGGAGAGGCAGAAGCTCTTAAGCAATACTTTGTTTTTGCTATGCATGCCATTTTCCAAAATTCACTTGAAGAAGCTCAGGCCAACGCCTCGGGAAACAAAAAGTCTAATTACGGAAAGCCAGCACCAAAACAACCTCAACAAGACAAAGTTGAAGAAGATGTAGTCTGGTAATGAGAAAAAAGAAGATACTCTTTCAGAGTGACGCTGCTGTAGCCAAAACAGGCTTTGGCAGAAACTCAAAAGAAATACTCTCGTACTTATACAACACAGGTAAGTACGAGATTTTTCATTACTGTTGTGGCTGCACAGAGGAAGAAAAACCTTTGGATAGAACACCTTGGAAGTCGATTGGCACGATGCCTAAAGACCAACAGGTAATGGCCTCCCTAGCTCAAGACCCGCAACAAGGCCGAGAAGTAAACTATGGCGGCTACTTTGTGAATGACGCAATTAAGAAATATAAACCTGACGTTTTTATAGGTGTCCAAGATATATGGGGGGTTGAATCCATGGTTAAAAAACCTTGGTTTAATAAAATAACTTCAGCTATCTGGACTACTTTAGACTCCTTGCCTCTTTATCCTAACGCCATCAAAATAGCTAAAGACGTTAAAAACTATTGGGTATGGAGTAATTTTGCTGAAAAAGAATTTGCCAGAATTGGGCATGACCACATTAAGACAGTACATGGAGTAATTAACCATGATAGCTTTTACAGACTACAAGACGAGGAAAGAAAAGAATTAAGAAATAAATTTAAAATAGAAGAAGATGCTTTTATTATTGGTTTTGTATTTAGAAATCAATTAAGAAAGTCTGTACCTAATCTTATAGAGGGTTACGCTGAATGGAAGAAAACATATAAACCAGATAGAAAAACTTATTTATTATTTCATACTTCTTGGAAAGAAGGGTGGAATATTCATAGACTATGTGATGAATACAAGGTGCCTCAAGATGAGATACTAACAACTCATATTTGTAAAAACTGCAAAAGCTTTTATATCAAACCCTATAAAGGAGAAGATAAAACTTGCGAGATTTGTTCCAAAGAAAAGTCTCAAGTAACATGCAGTGTCACATTAGGCGTAGAGGAAGAGCAGCTTAATCAAATATATAACTTAATGGACGTTTATTGTCATCCATTTACTAGTGGCGGACAAGAGATACCCATACAAGAAGCTAAGTTTACTGAACTTATAACGCTTGTTACAGACTACAGCTGCGGAGAAGAAAGCTGCGAGGAAGGCTCTGAGTCTATCCCCTTAGCTTGGTCAGAGTACAGAGAGCACGGAACTCAGTTCAGGAAAGCTTCTACATGCCCAGTAGACATATCTGCAAAACTTGAACAAGTATATCAAATGCCACAAGAAGAGGTGCGTAGAAAAGGCAAGGCAGCAAGAGAGTGGGCTATAAGTAAATTTTCTACAGAAGTGACAGGTAAGTTTCTAGAAAAATTTATAGACGATGCACCTTTTACAGACTTTGACTTCGATTCTCTTACTTGGAAGCCCAGAAACGTAAATTATCAGATACCTGAAATTAGCGATAACTCAGAATGGTTAATTCATATTTATAAAAATATTTTAAATATGGATGTTGATGAAAATAATGAGGGGCACAAGTACTGGATGAACCAGTTTTCTAATAAAGTACCTAGGAAAAACATAGAAGAATTCTTTAGGAAGACAGCCCAACAAGAAAACGAACAAAATATACCGTTTAAAATAGAGGACTTCCTAGATGACGAAGGAAAAGAAAATAGAGTATTAGTTGTCATGCCCGGCAGCATAGGTGACGTTTTCCTTTCTACTTCTGTATTGGAATCCGTAAAGTCAAGATACCCTAATCATAACTTATATTTTGCAACATCCCCAGCTTATTACGAAGTCTTAGAAGGCAACGAGTTCGTCCATAAAGTCATACCTTATGATAAAAAAATGGATAGCTTACTGTGGCTAGAAGGTCAGGCTAAGCATAAAGGCTACTTTGACATAGCTTATTTGCTTCACCTAGGGACACAAAGACTCTATAATTATCAACACAACGGTAAAGATAAAATAGATTTAAATTTATGCATTTAGTAGAACAGTACGCCCTAGCCTCTGGCTCAAAAATAAACAAACCTCAAATACGAGAGAAGTATTTCCCTGTCGGGCTAGATAAGTACGTCACTTTCTCTCCTTTCTCTAAGCCTTCTAAAAACTACGACTTATGGAAAGAGGTTATATCTATGATAAAACAGCCTCTCGCTAGCCTAGGCTTAAGCATAGTCCAGCTAGGAGAAAAAGAAAACCCCTTATTTGAAGGCTGCGTTGATCTAAGAGGCAAAACAAGCATAGCTGAAGCCGCCTATGTTATAAAAAAGGGCCAATTACATTTTGGAGCCGACACTTTTAGTGTGCATATGGCATCTGCTTTTGGTAAGAAAATAGTATCTCTATACTCGCATAGCCCAATCCAAAACTGCAAAGGCTACTGGAGCGACGAATCAAACTTTATAGGTCTAGAATCTTACAGAGATGGCAAAGGTTACTCTTTTGCCCTAGAAGAAGACCCTAAGACCATAAACAGTATAGAGCCAGAGAAAGTCGCCATATCTATATTCAAGCTGCTAGGTATAGACGTTAAAATTAAAAACAAAACAGTTTTTATAGGTCCTAAATGGAATAATGAATTCCTAGAAGTAGTACCTTCAGCCGTAGCTAAGTTTAGCAAGCCAGCGCCAAAAGACAGACATGTCGTAAGAATGGATTATCATTTTGATGAAGAGATAATGGAGCAGCAGCTAATATCGAACCCCGGCTTGATTGTGACTAGCAAACCAATATCTTTAGAAATATTAAAAAGAAATAAAGAATCTATCTCTCAAGTTATTTATCTTGTTACTGAGGATAATTATGTTTCTGACTTTTCTAGGCAAATGGATAGAGCCAGCATACCTAACAGTATATTTTCTAACTTAAAAGGAGACTTTTTAAAAAAACTTAAATATCAGTCTTTAAATTTAAATAAGGATATATCCATACTACAAGACAAATCTATTAAAGAGATACGCAATCATGAAAAACTAAATGTTAATAATTTAATGTTTAGAACTAGTAAATTTGTCATAGAAAAAGATAAAGTCTACCCCGGTAAAGCTGCGTTTTTAAATAAGGTAACCGTACCTCATTTTTCTGCGCCTCCTACGCCTATTATTGACGTACCTGAGTTCTGGGAAGAAATGGACTTCTTCTGGATTACAGAAAAGGTTTAAGAAAGTTGTGTATTTTATGGGTTCAATATACTGGATATATTTTAGAATATCAATACAAACTTTTTTAAAAAAAGGTGTTGACAAACAATTAAGTTTGCGATACTATTAAAAAACAGAGGGAAACGGTTTTCCTTCTTAGGTCAAAGATATCGGACCTTGTAAGCACAAAATCGATATATAAAGTATAAGTTAAAAAATATGACAGAAAACATCCATTCAAATATCATATCAACTGATACAGGGGTAGCACCCAGCTGGGCCGTTAAGGCCCGGCAGTGCTTCCGTAATTCGCAAGTTCTGGTATTAGACTGCGGAAGAAATTCCGCAACCTATTACGACGGAACAGGGCAAGTGGCCCAAAAGATTACCCTAGAAGAGCTATTGTCTCTACCTAGGAATCAAGAATACAATGGGTTTTTCTTCGTAGGAGAGAACGCTCATTTAGGCGTAAAAACGAGCCCGAGTTCGTTGTCACAACCGTTTTCTGAAGAACAATTAAAACAGTTCTACAAAGACTGCGAAGACAACAACATAATGCTGAGGCTATTCCCTCAGCAGTCAACCCCAAAGGCCGCAAGGTTCGCAGGGTTGGAAAAATCGGACGAGAACGATCCAGTAAGTATCTATAAATACTTAGAAGATCGAGTCGAAAATGTCTCTCTGAGAAATCCGAATCCCAACTTTGAGACTCCTCCCGTAAGGGAAGAGGGGAACGAGTTGAAAAGGAATGTTTCAGCAGTGACTAACCACGTCAGAAGGTGGCACTACACCGACGAACTCAGCAAGTTTCTATTTGATAATATAGAATATCTCTGTGAGAACTTGTCGGATGAAAGCAAAGAAGTCTTTGGCTTAACAGATGAGTCAAGGTTTAAAACAAAAAAACAGCAAGGCGAAATGAACTTTAATAAAGTTAAAGTCGTGCCTTTGATGTCTTTGCTATCTATTGCCAAAGGAAAAGTAGAAACAAACGAAGACGGTAATTTTTTGTCTTTAGACCTTAACGTTAGAGATCAGACAAATAAACTGCCTTCTTGGAGTTTTGTTAAAAAGTACGTCTTGAACTTAAGCCCTTTCCACTTTCGAGGTGGAGTGGCAAGAAGTAACCTGATGTACCATGGCGAAAGGTTCTATGTCTCAAAGAAGATAGCTGAAGACAAGTTAGTTGAAAAAGGCTCTGATTTCAGAAAATATAAAATCGGAGAAGTCTTGTCTGGTTACGTTCTCAAAGATAATGGCGACCGTGTTCAGATAACAAACTCCGAAAAGCTGTCTTCTGCCTTTTCGAAATATAGAAAGCAGTATAGAGACTCTCTTAAAGAGTGTTATAACTTGCTAAGAGGTCTTGTAGCAAAAGATAACCCGGAGCTACTATAACTTATTATTTTAAAACGTCAGGGAGTTAGGCTCTCTTTAAGCCGTAAATAATAGTTATTAATATCAGCCGCGCTTAAGTGAGTACTTTAATTCATCAGTGTGAATTGCACACTTTAAATTGTGAGTACTATTTGAGCGCGGTTTTTTTTATTTGACACAAGGTTAAGTTAATGTTAAGATAATAATATGACGCCGAACGAAAAGCTCAAGAGAAATGAAGACGGGTTACTATCTAACCCCCCAGTAGATTACGTCTTTAACGAAGACGGCTCTGTTAACTGGAGAAAAATGGTAAGAACAGAGTTTCTTGTCGCCAACAAACAAAGGACTCAGCAGACAGATGTTTCTCAACTAGAGGACAGAGATCTCTTAATTCTTTTGGGCGGCATCAAAGAGCTAGCTCAAATTAGAGGTTTTACTGACGTTCGTTATACTGTTCATACCGCTAGTCAAGAATATTTCTCTACAACTTGCACTATCGAGTGGGTACCTAATTACGAAACAGATAATAAAGTAGTTTCTTTTTCGGCCCTAGCTGATGCGCATCAAGACAATACTTATAGCTTTGCGTCAAATTTTCTCGCAGCCACCGCAGAGAACAGAGCTTTCGTAAGGTGCGTTAGAAACTTTCTTAAGATTAACATTGTTGGTCAAGAAGAAATGGGAGGAGGCAAGCAGGTCTTTTCTCAAACCACAACAAAGACTGCGCCTAAGACAGACTCAGACCCAACATCTCTTCTTCAGAAAGTAATGGATTCTAAAGGCGTATCTTTCGACATGGTCAAGTCTCGCCTGTTAGACGAAGACTTTCCAAAAGCAGATTCTTTTGAATCCACTAAAGACATCCCCAAGACAAAGACTTTTGAGTTAATAGCTAGGTTGAAAAAAATCTAGCCCAATTACCGTGTATCTTTTAGTTTTTCAGGGAAGATAGGTTCTCTTTTATTTGTCAAGATAACGGTTTTAAATTTATGGTGGCTTGTGTGCTTTTTAATGTCTCAAAGAGGAGAGCTCTTTTTAATTGATCAAAGCAGTAAGCTTACCATTTTTCAATAGGACAACTCTCTTGGGCTAGGTAAGCCTTTAAAGGCACCACACAGCCGCATTTTGCGCACCTCTGGGTGTCTTTCATAAACCAAGCACAAGCTCTACACAAGTCCATTCTCCTATTTTTAACTTCTGGAGGAGCTACTAAATCATCACCAGTTAGCGCGGCTTTAGTGTTCTTAACTAAGCTTTTAGCTAAATTAGAGGCCATCTCTACCTTGCTCGGCAACTTCTTTTCTAGCTCTTCTTTATTTAAATTTTTAATAACCCTGCTTCTATTACTAGTTTTTGCTCTGTTCATATCAACAGTTTCGTAGTAATGAGATTCGTTTATTTGGTGCTCGTTCATTTACTTAAATCAAATACTAGTGGATCTTCAGAAACTTGCAAAGACCTGATCTGACCCGGCATACAGTAGTGTATACAAGGGCCTATAAAGTCATTAGGGTGGTAAGCTCCAGCTCTTATAGCTTTTATAGTCTCGTTAGCAGAATAAACAGCTAAACTTAAATCAAACTCAGGCTCAACAGATAGAGTCCCCTTTGCCTCTGCTTGTATCATGACAGCACCTTCACTAATACTAGACTTAGGTCCTATTACATCATCTCCATCAGAAAGATTGAAAGTATCTTCGTAACTATGCTGGCGATTAAAACTCTTTGCACCTTCACTGCATATGCTGTGATATCCAGTGTTTTTATCTACTTTGCCTATAGTATCATTAGAGCAAGAGACTCTTTTGTTTGTTAAAACGCAGCGGAGCTTAGATTCCTCTGGCTTGTACTTGTCTCTTATGCCCTCTGGCAAGCTCTCAGTGAACTCAGGAGAAGACACTATCTCATACTCAGTCCAAACCTTAGTAGTCCTTAAGAAAGCCGACCAGAAAGGCTTGCCATTTGTTTGACAGCCAAACACTATTTGATTTTGATAACCAGCCTTGATGTAATTTTTCGAGCCCCTTATATCGACAAGAGAACTACCCTCAACAGTACCAAAGTCGTCATAACCCAGTTCTCCTATTTCTGATTTTGATGCGTCTTCTATCAGAGGGTAAGGATCCGAAGAAACGTCGTATACAGGAGAAGTGTATACTAGGTCTCCGCCGTAAGCAAACGCCCTTTTATTTACAGGGGTAGGTAAAGGAACTCCTTCTCCTTTTGTCACTAAGAATTTAGACCTATCATACGCTATACTAGGATTACAATAAACACCCATTTCTGTAGGTATGTTAACTATATTAGGAAGACCTATTCCATTTGGTGTTTTAGTGTCATCTACAACTTCAAACTTTTTACCTTCATCTGTTTCCTTTTTTATCTTGCTTTCAAATATATCCCATATCTTGCTAGATTCATCGCCCTCTAATTCATGTATATTATCTTTATTAGAAGCTGAACCGTCACCAGTATATCCAGAAAAGTGAGCGACTTTTAATTTATTATCTACTGGGTCTAAATAAGCTATATAATTAACTTTAGAGAATGCATCTTCATGAGTATAGTAATCAAAACTAGTATTTAAATCTCCATACTCAAATTTTGCCTCTCCAGCATCATTAGCGCTAGTAAAAGTAAGACCAGCCATATTTGGATTAGATATGTATCTCCACTCTATTTGCTTGTATCTTCTTATTTTTGCATATATAGGAGCTTCTATTCTTATTTTTGTGAGATAGTTTAAGGCTCTAGCATAGCTATTAAATACCTCAGGAGATATTGCAGAGCCCGGTATAATACCGAAAGATTTAGGTAAAGAGGGGTTATCTGTTCTGTCGAAAGAGCTCAGCCAAGGAGTAGCTTTGGCCGCATATTCGTTATCTATCACTCTATAGTCAGCTACAGACGAGTTATTCGCAAAAGCCAACGCAGAAGCGGTAACTACGCTAGGATGAGTCTCGTAGATGACAACTGCATCTCCATTAGAATCTACCTTGATAGTATTACTTAAGTTTGCAGTTAAGTTAGAGTCGCTTGAGTCTTCTTGGTAAAGCCCATCTACAAATTCATTTTCAGTACCTAAAGAATCTTCTTCATAAAAGTCTGAACCATAACCGTCCGAGTCTTCTATTTGAGAAAGTATCTCAGAAGAAATATTAGCTCTTTTTTGCACGGAGTCAGCTACGTCTTGTATAAAAGCCCAGTCATCGTCTTCAGGTGTACCTTTTATTAAGTCGACACTTGCCGCATCCCTGCTTTTTCTTAAACCATCGTTTTCGTCTTTTAAATATTCCTCTATTTTTTCTGTTTGTTCTAGAGTCAGACCAAACTCCTCTTGCACCTCTTTAGGCAAAGAAGATTCGTTGTTAGTAAATGTTACGTTTATAACCTCTAGCCCGGTCTGAGCTTTAAAAGCTTCTATTGGGTCACTATAAGAAATTTTCCTTTCTGTATGGCTAGTTATCTCTAAAGTGTGAGTTATTACAGGAATAGAAGAAGCCCTAGAGGTTTCTATTCTTCTCCTTAGTTCATCAGTCTCAGAGCTTAATTTAGAGTACCCAGATCCAGAGTTGCTTACCTCTATATGTTTTAACTTGCCATCTTCTATGATAGCTGACGCTGTAGCCTGCGTACCTCCGTCTTCGGTAGGAGCAGGTATTGTTATAGTTGGCTCTGTTCTATAGTTTTGACCTCTGTTAGTTAGTACCACTTTAGATATACCACCTCTTTTTATTGGGTCTTTATAGTTAGCTCTCAACGAATGCTCAAAATTTATCATATACAGTCTAGTATACGAAATACCTCCAGAGACAAAATTAAACTCGCCAAACTTAGTAAATCCAGACTCAGGGAAAGATACAGACTTACCTATTTTGTAGTTTTCTGGCATGCTAATAGAATGCATATATAACTCGCTATCTGTATCAAGCTGCCCATTACCCAACTCTGAGTCTTTTATAATAGAAGACCACTTAAACGGTAACCTAAATTTATCTAAAGTAGCAGGAAGGTATATTTTTGTAGATGACTCATCTGGATTTCTATACTGTATAGCAATAGAATTTATTTTCATTCTAAATTTATTAGAGCTATTAAGATCTATCCCTGTATTTATCTTAAAGTTCCTATCATCCTCTTTTTTGCCTTTTTCTCCAGTCTCTAAGTCGGACCAAGACTGCCCATCGCTAGATTGTTGTAAAGTATAATCAAATCCGGTGGGCTTCACTTTGTAGTATTGAGAAGGTCCTTCAAATTTATGCTCAAACCCATCCCAGAAATTAGTTATAGAAAATGATAATGAATTTTTATTAACAAAGTCTAAGTAAACATACTCACAAATAGCTGGCATGCCCATATCGTACATCAAGTCGGCAGTAAACCCATTTCTGTCATAGTCTACTAGATTGTCTGCTTTGTCACCATAAGAGAGCAAGCTGTGACTATCCTCTGTAAAATAAGAAGGATAAACGTTTTTAAACACGCTATAACCAGAGCCAACTCCTTCATCTGAATTTAGGCTAGGTATTTGATAGTCTAAATAATCTATTTTATTTATATTAGCATCGTCTTCATTTGGGTTTGTGTCTACATATTCAGCTAACTCAACTATACATAAATTTTCATAAATATTTTTTATTATGTCTGTGTTTTCGTCTCCCTTAGGTGTTTGATAAAAATCATTATCTTCATCGATAGTAGCATTTAGCTCTATAAGAAGGTCTTCATTAGTATTGTAGATAGTGCCGCCAGATGCTGATAATTCTACACTATTTAAAGTTACTTTCTTTATGCCTCCTTTATATATATATCTATAGTTTGTGTTTGTATTTAATTTAATTGTAATTTTAGAAACATCTTCATCTACCTCAACTAAATCCATTTGAGTATTAGCTCTATATAATAAATTTTTGTAAGAAGAGAATATATCTTCGTTTACCCAATGAGAGTCTGGATTATCTATATACTTTTCGTCCAGCCCCGCCTCAACGCTGAAGCTACCCCCTGAATTATCTTCTCCATGCCACCTCTTACTTATTGTGGAGAGCTCTAAATTAAATCTTAGTTTTTCTCCAGACATACCATCATAAGAACCCCATTTATCTATAACAACATCTGATACGCTAGTCAAAGGAGCCTCTAAATATAAATTAATGCTGCCGACTACCACTGGATAATTTAGACTTGTTGTAGGGCTAGATGCTGGCTCACTAAAGTATGTTTGCTTGAGTATACTTTGTTTAGACCTATGAGAGTCTTCTGTTTCATAATCTAAATGAAAATAATTAACTATTTTGTATTTGTTCCCAGTTATTCCATTAGCCACAGGTATTACATTATGACTATCAATGCTTGTGTCTGTAGAAAATATTCTCAACACTTCAACTTTTGCACTAGGGTCACTACCGGGACTCCATGCAGTGCTAAACCTTACAAAATACGGCTGGCCGCGTTTAATTAGCCCAGAATCGTGTTGAAAAACTATCGCATCACCATTAGACAGTTGTTTATCTATCTTTAATTTACTACTTTCAATTTCTGCCGATATCCATTCAGGATAGGACATTTTAAGAACCCCTCCGGGCCTCGCTATATCGTGATAAGATATAGACTCCACTTCTGTATCTAAAGTATATTGTAGGTTTGATGTGCCTTTATCTAAATAGGTGGCTAAGCCAGTTTTATCAGTATTATCATCAGGACTTCCTTCTTTTAAATCCTCAAAGAAAAGTTTTTTATCTGTAAGTTTTTTAAGTCTAAATCTTACACTGCTATAATTTTGTTTATCAAAGCTAGAAATGAAAGATAAACCATAAAAGTTTTGGCCATATCTATTGAAAGGTATAAAAGAGTAACCTATAGAGTTCTTTAAAGTTTTCTTACCGCTGCCTTGAGATACGGCAACTCGTTTAGAAAATGAGCTATCGTAAGTTCCGCCTTGTAACATTACAGACTCTTGCCCCGCATCCGTATTAAAGTCTAAATTTAGGCTTCTAATAGTCTCGTCAGCCACAAAAGGAGACGAGTCTTGAGTCTTCAAGGATAAAGTTAATAAATCTTTTGAAGAACTATTCGTCACTTTAAAGCTAGACTTTATTTCGTACTCACGACCCGGATATGGTCTAGTATCATTAAATATAACCCTAAAATTATAGTATCCATCTACTTTATAGGCATCGTCCTTTTCATTTTGGAATATTATCTCTCCGTCTTGTAAACTCTTTGTTATTTGGCTATAGGTTTCATCATAAGGTATCTTAAATTCAAAAGCGTTTCCAATATAAGCTCCCTGTATATCTTTTATTTTTTTGCCTTGTATTAACTCTTTATTAGCTGAGGCCGAGACCTTCTCTTCTACTTTAGCTACTTTAAAATCTGATCTATTTATACCAGCAGCCGGTACTTTACTCCATATTGGGGCAATAACTCCACTCGAGCTATCTTTTATTTTATTGCTTATTTCTTTGTCGTATTCCTCTGTAGCTTTCTTTATCTCTTCTACTAGATTGTCTCCCAGATTCTCAAGTGAAGATATAAACTGATTAGCTTTTAGTTCCGCAAAATATATATATTCAACCTGATAATCCGTGATCCCTTCTTGGCCCTCAAAAACTTCTCCCGGCGCATAAAATTTACCATTGTATTTTATCCTAGGCTGGAACTTCACAGAAGGTATAGCCTCCCCTTCTACATTAGACTCATACTTATAAAATGGATACTTAGCAGCTTCAGAACTAGACTCAGAGTCTTTCCTAGCAGCAGAAAAGACTAAATTATAAAAAGTCTCTTCAAAGTCTTCTACTACATATCTTCTTTTTGCGTCTATTCCAGATAGAGTGACCAAGCCATTCCTCTCATCAAACTCTTTACAATAACTTATTCTTTCATGTCCAGTATTTATAGAGTAAGCCACGACAGAGTCAGGCATATCCCAAGGCAACTTCAAGCCAGATAAAGCGTAACTTGTAAAGTTGGTGTCATATTCTATCTTTTTCTTTTGTCCTTTTTTATTTCCGTAGAAACTAACACCATATTTATACCTACTGTTAAATTTACTTATACTCTCATAACCTGAAGAGTACTCTTTTGGCTCGTAAATATTAGTATTAAATATATTAGATAATTTATATCTAGTGCCTTTATATTCTACATTAGCTCCTCTAGTTTCAGTCAGCCTCTCATACTGGGCTTCTTTTTCATTATAATACCCAGTGTCTAACTCTTGATGAATTATGTCTATGTCTTTTAGTTTTATAAACCAATCTTTTCTATAGAAAGTCGGGCACATTGAGTAAGATATGTCATCTTCGCTAATATACTTAGCAGCCTCTAATGAATATATAATCTTATCATTGCATTTTATAGAAGAAGCAGAAGCGTTAACCAATCTTAAGCCGCTTATATTGCCGGTAAAGGTGACGTCCGCCGCATGGTTTAAAACATTTAACTTAGTTTTATCTGCTACGCCTAAACTATATTTAGGTCTTGATACATCTTCGGAATAGTTATGAAAGTCATTTGTTTTAGATTTTTTAATTGCAGCGCTAATAAACTTAAGCCCTTCCCTAAGAAAAAGACTATTGTCAATCCTACAATCAAAATCAGAATCGTTAACAATTACAGTTTCTTGGTTGTCAGAACAAGAGATAAGAAAAGGTTCTTTAAATACAAGTATTTTATTTTTGTACTCTGTTTTGTTAGCGTAAAAAGTTTTAATTAAATCTCCTTCTGTGATGTAATCTGTGTAAGTTTGTTGATTAGAAAGAGTAAAGTTAGTACCAGCTTGACTTACAGAAAATATATTTTTTGTAGTTATATCAAAATTATTATTGTCTGCGTCTTCTGTGGTCCCTAAAAGCTCAAAAGTGCTAAAGCTTCCATCATCATTTTCTATTAACGAAAATTTAAAGCCATCAGCATCTAGCTTCCTTATCTTTACTTCATTATTGTCATTTATAAAGTCTAGGTTAGCAAATAAAGAGAACGCAGTATTAGCAGAATTAAGTGCGATAAAATCATAATGTCTATTTGTCATAATAATTTTATCATTAATAGATGAGTCTAAAATAAATTCATATAAGTTACAAGTAACATCTAGTATTGTATTTGTGCCATTAACGCCAAAAGAACAAGGAGAGTAAGATTTTATAAAAGAGGTTTCGTCAGCGCCATTAGCAACAGAATATTCTAAAGCGAATGCTCTACCCCTAATCAACTCCTGCCCAGCTAAAATACTATCGCCATCATTGAACTCTTTCAACCTAATCAAAGGTACAAACGTCGTTGCAAAAAAGCTACTCTCTGTGACAGAAAAAGACTTTATGGTCGCGGCATCAAACAAGACTACTTTATTTTCATGCAAGCCTTTACTTAAAGATACGCTGTCTCTTATTCTATCAAAATCTATATTCTGTATTTTTTGATCTATAACAAATTTGCTACCGTTGTTTCTTATATTAGAGTGTCTAAACTTAGTAATAGAAAGATTTCCGTTTACATCTGCCCCTTCTATAGTCTTCGTATTATCTGAATCATAATCATAATGTTTAATGTAAAATTCAGAACCAGTATTATTAATTATTTTTACTTGCTCTATATCAGAATGTATTAGAAGAGGCGTACTACTAGTGTTAGTTTGTTGGACTAAAAATGCGCCATAGTCACAAGAGAATAAAGCTTTAGCTAGTGAGTTAACAGTAATAGAGTTGGTTACCTCGCTGAACGTGTTGGTACTTTTTTCCCATTTTATCTTAATAGCTGAATCCGAAGTTAAAGTCTGGTTCGCTAGTACGCTAGTGCCTTCTGGGCATATTACGTCACAACTCTCTCTTGAGGCATTTACTATTGTAAAGAATACATCTGAAGAATATTCTGACATATCTTTCCTAGAAGGCAAATAGACGTTAGCCGGGCTTGTTAGTACATATCTAAAGTGAGGGTTATCTTCATCTCCGGATTGCTCTAAATTAAACTGAACATTATCTTTTTTAAGATGTATAACATTAGAATCTTTATTTACATTTATGTACTGAAGCTCATCCGATTCTTCTATAACTTCCCCTAAATTATTAAATACCCTTAAGTAGAAATCTTCTGTTATTAAGTCCTCTATACTTAATTTTAAAACTTTGTTTTTCTCTAGATAATTTTCTGTTATAGCAGTAGTAATTAAAGTCTGTGTTTGACCACTCAGGATCTCTTCTTGGTCATAGTAAGTTGACTGGTCAGCAAAGTAATTTAATATTTTGTTTTCTAAGTTTTGCTTATATGTCAGGCTATCTGAAATCTCATCTTCACTTAAGCCGTCTCCAACTAAAGTGACAGAATTTATTTTTATGTTTTCATATACATTATTAGCTATAGTCAAAGTAGAGTTGTTTACGTATCCTATGCCCTCTATTTTGAAATGGCTTTGGTCTGACGCTTTTATCATATTTTCTTCATCAAGACCTAACATATAATTTACAACTTCTGATTCTGACTGAGTTAAGGCTCTATAATACACACTTAAGTCAAGTCTAAGTTCTTTACCAAATACATGATAGTCAAAATTACTGTCTAAATTAGTTTGAGCGTGATTAATCTTTGTTGCCTTATCTTGGTTATTTGAATTAGATTTAAAATATCTGATATCTAGTTCTTGCTCAGGGTTATCTGGCTCTATTTCAAAGTTTTCTATAGACACGTCATAGACAACCTTTGGTTGTATTTCGTATTGGCCAAATAACTCTTGTTTAACCTTTGTTGACAAGTTTATGAGTTCAAAATTAAAATAAGAGCTAGCACTGACTGGTTGATATATATTACTAGAGACGTAATTAGTAGCACCATCCGAAGAGTATTGATAAGGAGCTCTGAATCTTACATTATCTTCTATGAAAATAGTCTTATCATTCTGTACAGAGTAGTCTAATATTATATCTCCAGCATGAGAAATATAATACGCTTCTTTTGTACTACCTAAAGTAACAGCAGCGTCATCTATGAATCCGTCTTCAGATGAAAAGGTGTAGTCATCGTCTCCTAATGTAGCGACGTTGTTGACTATAGCATGCTGAGGAACATCGTCAAAATCTTCATTACTTATAAATACTACAGAGTTAGCATTGACCACTTGTGTCTCTGTCCTGTCAAAATCCACTACCGTTACTGGCATTTTGCCCATGTTTACCACGGCAACTTTTTCAAGATTACCCGTCCAGTCATCAGAGGGCAAAACAACTAACAGATCTTCATTATAGACTTGAGAATTTACAAAAACAAAATTATAATCAAATTTTCTTGAGTTTTGATTTTTTGTTAAGCTTTTTCTATTAGGTATATGTATCTCATTTTTAGGATAATATAATATATCCGATGTAGAAAGAGATGGGTTTTGAGGACCAAAGTTAGGATCTCCCGGACTCGGACTGCTAGAGTATTTATATGCTCTATTTTTATTTAGCCTAGTAGTTCCGTTTATCTCTACAGACTCTAAATCAGAATTTATAAAGTAATCATTATTATGTGCGGTTAAATCTGAAGACCTCGTGTGGAATTTACCTGAAGATACTATATGCCTAAAGTTCGACATATCAGCTATGTTGAGTCCATCACTTGACCCATTATAGCCTGTAGCTAAATATACGCCAGACTGTACAAATTCACCACTAGTATAACTCCCATCTTTGTGGCTAAATAAGTCAGCTACTTTTTCGTGGTGAGCTGTAGTTATGGTTACATTATCTTCGTAAGTCTTAAGCGCCTCGTCTCCATCTCCTAAGTTTACTATGTCGGCTCTAGAGCACTCTATATCACTAGCATAAAATAAATCTGATAGAAAATATTTATTAGCGTCAAAGTCAGTTGAAGCTATAGAAAGTATATTAGTAGAATTTTTATTTCTATATAACTTGAATCTATTTTGATCTATAACTTCTACAAAATAAGTTTGGGTTTTATTTACGCCATCATCAGAGTCGTCACTAAAAGCCGTGCTAAATATACTAGCTATCGACTCATTTGTATCTTCTCTTAAATCGTCGCCGTGGGTTATTGCATCATCAGCAAAGTCGAATATATCACCGCTTTCAACGTTAGTTACATCAGAGCCTTTATTTATTCTAAAAAATAATTTATTTGAAAAGTCTGCATCAGGAAAAGTATACCCCTCGGAAAGATCTTCAAACAATCCTTCTTCTGACTCAGGCACAGAAAGAACAATCTGTGTATATTGACCAATTCCGCCTCCATCAACACCTTCATATACGTACAGAAAATAACTCCCACCTTCTTTTAAAAGGACAGTGTCGCCTTCAACTAAATCTGCGCCGCCTATAGCATTTACATCATCTAATGTAGCGAGGTTACCATTCCAGTAATAATCCACATTAGTTAGCCTGTCGCATAAAAAGTTTAATCTTTGGTTAGTGACCAACCCGTGGTTAGGGAGGATTAATACATTAGCGTCATCTTCATCGCAAGATATTTGCCTAACTAAATTTTCTTCATCTTCTGAGAATTTATTTGTTATAGTAAACTCTTCATTTAAAAATGATTTTAAATTTACACTAGTAAGAGAGCCGTCTATAATAGCAACGTCGCCATTTTTTATTTTCTTATTATGGCCTTGATAGACATCAGTTTGAATAAAATTTTCATAAGGGCTAATTGATGTCTCTTGCTTTTTGTAGTTATATAGTTTAGTAGAAAAAGAATTTTGCGACTCTAGAACATCATCATTAATAACACCTTCTTCGCTCACTGCTTCTCTAGGATACTTTATATCAGATGAAGTCTCGGAAGCATTAACATAAAGTAGATTATAAGGTTTAGAGTAATCATAACTGCTATCAAGCTTCGGCAGCTTTATGCCCAAACCTCTATTTCTATTTATAACAACTTGATCTTTACTATTAGCATCTTGAGATGTTGAAAATATATTAGAACTTTTTTCTCCTATGCCCTTTTGGCCTACTGTTTCTATAAAAAATCTATTACTACCTGCTATCTCTGTTCCACTTTGTTTTTTACTCTTAGATACTCTTAGCATTACCGTAGTATCCATTCCAGAAACTTCGTGCAAGAAAAATCCAGAATCTTTATCGTCGTTGAACTTGTACACGCCCCCTTCTGAGTCGAAGTAAACAGATAAATCAAATTTAGACTTATTCGTTATCAAGAAAAACTCAAAATTATTTGCATAATCAGCTTCAGAGAACAAGAAGGTTACCTCTTCTGTAGAGCCAGAGTAACAAAATACCTTATTGTGACTACTAGGAGATATAGAAACTCTGTCATTAGCTATTACATCAATATCTTCAAAAGTAAATTTGCTTCCATCGTGAGTCACTCTAACACCAAGTACTCCCGGTTTAGCTGTATACTTAAGCTTATCTCCTACAAATACTCTTAATATAGGAGTCTTCTGGCTTCTTAGATCAGAAAAGTTTATATCGTTGATTTTAGATCTAACAACACTAAATGATTTACTGGAAAAATTACTAGCTACTCGCACATCTACATCTTCATCATGTATATATACTTTATTATCAGCTATAGAATTAGCAACCTCTAATTGATTATATTTAATTACATCTATGCTAGAGGCTGTCCAGTCAATATTTGAATTAAGGTTGTCATGATTTAGAGAAAATTTAACAGCTTCGTTTTTAGGTATATAATATACAGATTTAGCCGTTGATCCTCCTTCGTTTATCCCGTATCCAGACGCAGATATTACCTTAGCCTCATGATTAGTAGAATTTAAAAATGTTACACTTTGGCCATTAGAGAAACCAGTGGGTAAAACTAACGTAGAGTCTGTATCTATAACTCCAGTCAGACCATTATCGTCTTTAGTTAGTACGATCTCATCATGATTTATTACTAAAACCCCTGAGTCAACGCTAGTCTTTCTAGTCCCATTTTTGTTAAAGTGAATACCAGACATAGAGCCTAGTTCTATAGAACCACCTACTTTACATGTCTTTTCGGAAGTATTGACTAGCATGAAGTCTTTGTTAGGGAAACTGCCCAATGTGACCCCAGAGACTTTATCTAACAAAAATAAATCCTCAGTACCCTCAGAAGAACTTTCGCTTACTGTAGGCAGGGGAGTTACAACTCCAGTCATAGTACCGCTAGTTAAAGAAGAGTCTCTGTAAGAAAATTCTGTTCCAACAGCCGGACTCAGAGTATGCAGAGGACTACTAAAGCTATCTGCTTCTGTTTTAAACAACTCAACAGCATTGTCACTCAAATTAAAAACGTTAAAGCTATAATCTCCTTCATGAGATATTATACCACTAGCATTCGAGCCAGAGCATAAAAATGTTTTACCATTATCGTTAGCGTCTACCAAGAACTTACCAGTCATTATATCTTTTCTGAATTTATGGACCGGTTCGAAGTTTAAACCAGCGACTCCAGAAGAGACAGATACTTCATTATTTCCAGTTACAAAAGACGTAGAAGAAAAGTCTATTATAGCGTCATTCGTCATGCCTTGAAGTTCATCAAAATGACTTCCCGTTATATTAGGCGTGAAAAAGAACTTAGTCTGAGTAACATCTAAGCCAGATATAGTGTCAAACTCCTCGCTTCCATGAGATTTACTTGCAGTATAATTAGTCTTATAAGACTTCTCTTTTCTGCTTATATTTATACCACTAGGCTTTACGCCAACAACACTTTTAAAATCTTCTTTACTTGAAGCGCTATCTCTTTGTATAAATATTTTATCTAATCCATTTATAACATAAGGTTTACCGTCTTTTAAATCGGTATAGGCTCCTAAATCATCAAATCCATCTTTTTGCTTTTTCTCAGCTT
>CEUO01013422.1_pt1 | contig 19810 bp, 26 predicted proteins | sample 531391 | NCBI WGS metagenome assembly CEUO01 (sample SAMEA2622799, study PRJEB7988) | marine metagenome | isolation source: saline water (ENVO:00002010), including
AAGAACGTATCAGTAATAGATCCCAAAGCTGTTGCAGAGGCAGACGAGTCTATTAGACGACCGCAAGCGAGATCCATCATATCAGGTGCTGATGCAACAAAAATAGCTAAAAAAATTCGTAATGAAATTGAAGACCCGATAGATACAGACTTTGCACCTGGAGCGGATCCAAACGAGATTAAACAAAAACGGCGTGATGACGCAAAAACTAAAGTTGTTACTGAAGCTAGAAAAAACGCCTCTCGGAAAGAAAAAGGAGAGGCTGTCGCAAGAGCTGCCACAGATTTTTTAGATTTGAACAGAAAAGATCTTATCAGCGACTCGTCACTTAACAAAAGCATACTTTCTGCCTTAGGTGTTGAAACTGGCAAAAAGATGACTCCAGAAGAAGAAGTTAACAAAAACATGGAGTTATACAAAAAAATATTCAAAGAGGATCCTGGAAAAGACAAAACAATAGATGGATATAATCTGGCTTTTCTTGGTTTTGCTATAGCGTCAGGTCGGTCTCCGAATGCATTATCAAATATCGCTGATGGTTTGTTAAAAGGAGTCAAAAAGTTTAATGACACCGAAGAAAAGAGACAAGCCAGAGAAAGAAAAGCTAAAGAATTTGGTCTTCAGAAATTCTTAAAAGACGATGAAGCAAGGAAGAAATTTGCTCAAGATTTCCAACTTCAAGAACGAAAACTTCAAGCTCGGTTCGCTGGTATATTCTCTAACGAGAGAATAGCCATAGCACAGATGGTTACTAGAGCCGGAAACATACGAGACCAAATAGCTAGTCAAGAAAAAATAGCAAACAATCGTCGTGAAAGTGCAGAGAACATTGCTGCCGCAAGAAACAAAATTACAAAATTACAAGTGCAGCTTCAAGGTACACCTTCATCCGTACGGTTCGCTGATGCTGTAATAGGGAGACTGTATCCTGAGTTAGAAAAAGGCACCGATGAACACGGTTCAAAATTTAGTGAATTGGTTAACCAACACCTAGACGGGAAATCACTTAAAAGAACTAACCTAAAGACTTTAGTATTTAACGCAATAAATGATCCGTCAAAGAAGGCACAATTTATCGCTGCATATAAGAAACAAAACCCTGGGGTTAAAACTGTGGGTGACAAGGATCTTGCTCCATTTATAGCCGATCAAATTCGATCTATATTCGAAGCCTCAAGTGGAGGATCAACTCCTAGGCCAACAACTGGAACTCCTAGCTTCGTCTATGATGATAAAACTGGAACATTAAAATAAAAAATGACCACTGTTGAAATAAAAGGAGTGGGGACTGTAGATTTCCCTGATAGCATGTCTCAAGAGGAGATTGTTGATGCTATCAAGACAAAAATCATTCCACAGGCGCAGCAACAACAGACCACGGCTCCTGCACCAGAGCAAGAAGAGCAAGAGCAAGGCACTTTTACTGATATAGCAGAGGGTGTTGGAGCGGGTCTTATTGGTATTCCACAAGGTATCGCAGAGCTTGGTGCGGCAGGCATTGATTTGATAGCTGACACAGATACCTCTCGTGCTGTCACAAAAACCTTTGAAGACTTTAAAGAATACTTGGGACTTGATCCACAAACCGGTGCGGGTAAAGCGGCGGAGGGTATAACTAACTTTGCTGGTGCGTTTATTCCTGTTGTTGGGTGGCTTGGAAGGGCTGGACAAGTCGCTAAAGCCGCAAAAGCAGGCACCGATATTGGACGTTCTCTCAAGGCTACTACGGCTTTAGGTCGTAAAGCTGAACAGTTTGGATCATCTAAGATTGGGCAAGCCGCTCTTGGCACTAGACCAAGACAGGCTGTAACCACTTCGTTAGCCGCTGGTGTTTCAGATGCTTTTGTATCTCCTGATGGCACTAGAACTCTTTCAGATTCTTTTGATGTCTTACCTCTTTTACAGACAGAAGAGACCGATACCACACTATCAGGAAGAGAAGAAGCGGGTCGGAGACTTATCAATAAACTTAAAGTTGGTGTTGAAGGAACAGCGATAGGGGGAGCTTTTGAAGCCGCCTTTCCCGCTCTTGGAGCTACCGTAAAAGCTGCTTCGGCTGTGCCTGGTGTTCCTCAGACGGCTCGTTTGATTGGCGAAGGTATAGATATAGCTAAAGAAAAACTCGCGGGTGGAACGCTACAAAAGTGGTTTGCATCTGGTGGTCTTAGACCTAAAGAGATTAATGAACGGATTATAGAGACTGAAGGTGCTCTTGAAACTGCAACAAAGATTGCATCAAAACAGTTTTCTGATTTTGATAATGCCTTAAAGTCTACGATAAAACAGACATTAGGATCTAAGCCCTCGAAGTCGGATGTTCAAGAGGGCTACGACTACCTTTGGAGAGTGTTGGACGGAGAAAAGGGTGCCGTGAAATCCATGTCAGAGAGGTACAACGAAAAGGTTTCTAACGCTGCTCTTACTATGCGGCAAGAAATTGACGGGTTATCAAATTCCTTTATAGAAGAACTAAAGAAATCAACTCTCCCTACCGGACAAAAAAATGCGTTAATACAAACTTTTAAAGACAACGTGACTAAATATATTCATAGAACATACGATGTTTTTCTTCAGCCAGAAAAAAGAATTACGCCTGGCATGTTAAATACGACAGAAGGCAAAGCTGCTGTTGATGAGGTCATGAGCAATCTTAGACTTCTTGATGCTCAAAAGTACGGCACATTAACCGATGCTGAGTTACGACAAGAGGCAAAGAACACAGTATTTTCCATACTAACAAGAGACTTCAAAATCAAAGGAAGAGATGATGAAGCCATTGAAGATGGTTTAAAACAATTTCTTAATTTTCAAAAAAACAAAAAGCAATTCAGAAATAAAGGTGGTGGTGAAAAACCTTTATTTAATTTAAGTGAGGGTATCTTTACCGAAAGAAAAAAACTTATCGATGACTCTCCCAACCTAAGAAAGTTGATGGGTGAAAGACGTGGTGGAAGAGCCAATGCCCAAGAAGCATATTTAACTACAATTGGTAAGATGACAGAAAATCTTGCTGCCTCTAAGTTCTATCGAGAACTAAGAAACAACTCTGATTTTGCTGTAGATTTGTTTGATGAAAATCTTATACGAGCTATCGATAGTGGCACCGCTAGGCCGTTTATTGTTCGTGTGCCTACTACAGCAGAAAAAAAGGCTAATGACACAATGACTCCATTCTTCGGTGATAGTGCAAGTAAACAAATACCAGAAGATTTTGGCGACATTGAAATAAAACAAGCAGAAGAACTTTTAAAATCTCGCGGCTATAAAAGAGTTGGCGGTGCAAGACGTGAAAAAATAGTCAACGATGAACTGGTTTCGGAGGATGTTACCAAGGGACAGTTTGGGGAGTTGACAGGATCTTACGTGTCTCCTGAGTTTTATAAAATTATTACCAATGAAGTTAATTCTAACACTGCCATGAACACTGCGTTAGCTTTGTCCTTACAAGCAAAGGGTCTATCGCAAATAGCAAAGACTGTGTTAAACCCACTGGCGCAAGTGAGAAACGCTCTATCTGGTAGTTTTTTCTTAGGTGCAAATGGTAATATTGCTCGTGATATGGATTTAAGTGAATCTTTTGCTTTAACCGTAGGAAAGATAGGCAACTTATCAGGAAAAGAATTTAGAGAACTTTATGAGGATTTAGGGGCTCTGAATATACGAGACCAAAACCTTACTGTTAATGAGTTTAAGAAATTAATACAAGAGAATGCTGGCGGTGGGGTGGCTTCTAAGACTAGCCAACGAATCAGTAATTTTGTTAATGAAGCTCCTATCTTTAAACAACTGCAAAAGGTTTATTCGGGCACAGATACTTTTTGGAAAGTCTCTGGGATGATGGGTGAAAAGGCCAAATATGCAGGAGCCCTTAAAAAGGCTGGTCTAAATTTTAATGACATAGCAGACGATATATTGTCCTCAGGTCTTTCACAAACAGGTCTGAGAAGAACCACAATGACGGGCAGAGAGATAGATCCCCTTACTGCTTTTGCAGGAGAAATTGTCAATCGAACAATGCCTACCTACTCTCGTGTTCCTGAGATAGTTAATATTATTAGACGTGTTCCTGTTGTCGGTAACTTTATGGCTTTTCCTGCGGAGATTATTCGTAATACAGCCAACATAATGGAGCAATCTGTTAGAGAGATGGGCTTCAAGGCCAGTAAAGATTTAATCGAAAGGATTGGTGCAAAGAGAGCTAAAGACCTTGAAAGGGAGATAAGGGCAATCGGAGCGCAAAGAGCTTCTAGTTATGTGGCTTCCGGCATTATGGTGCCGAAAGGTGTTCAACTGGCCGCGCTTGAATTGAACAACATGACCGAGGAAGAACTAGAAAAGTTGAAATCTTTTCTTCCAGAATATCACAGAAATAATATCATCGTCCCTTTATCAAATCCTAAAGACGGTAAGATTGATTACATCGACCTAAGTTATATGATGCCTTATGACTACTTGTTGGGCACAGCAAGAACGGCTTTAAGAGCATACAAAGAAAAAGGTTTTCTTACAGATTCAGAGGTTGCAAAAGTAAGCGATGGTGCATGGAGTGCTTTTACTCGTTTAATAGAACCTTTTGCCAGTGAATCTTTGGTAGCAGAGAGAATATTCGATGTAGCTCCTTTTGGACGTGGAGGTAAAACGTCTACCGGTGCCACTATTTACCGTCCTGGTGGAGAAAATCTAGGAGGAGAAAATTTAGGGGACGTGCTATCTAAGTCAATGTTGCATGTTTTAGGTGGTTTTTCACCAGGATTTTTGGATCCTATTGTGCGCGAGAACAGGGGCACTTTAGAGTCAGGTAGATTTGTTAAAGCTATAACGGGAGAACCAACTCGTGGTGGAGAGGTATACACCCCTCAAGAAGAACTACTAACAATGTTTACAGGTTTAAGACGAAACATTGTTGATGTCCCTAACAGCCTTCGTTTTGCTTTAGGTGAGTATAGAACAGCAAGGACAGCCGCCAGCGGTGCTTTTAACGCCGCGATTAATAATCGAGCATCTACCCCTCAAGACATAATCGATGGCTACACGAAAGCAAATAACGACCTATACAAAGTGCAAAGCGGATTAAGTAAAATTCTTCAGGACGCTGCTGATCTTGGCACAAGTGAAGCAGACATCCTTAGAATTATGAAAGAAAATAATATAGGCAGTGCTGAAGGTAGTATGATACTTTCAGGTCAGTTTAAACCTGTGGCTTTAAGTAGACAAAAGTTTGACAGGATTGCTAGAGAAAGCCTTGATCCGACAAGACAACGTGTAACTAATCAGTTACCCAGTGAGTTATTTGAAATACAGAATATTTTTACCGGTAAGTCACTAAGACCATCTGAACAACAAGCGGTTGAGACTCCTCAAGAACAGTTTACCTCTGTGGAAATACCAAATGTCGGGGTTGTTAGGTTTCCTAGTAGCATGACAAACGAAGAAATTTCAGAGGCTATCCGCACTAGGATACTTCCTAATAACCGCACTAGAATGCCACCACCCCAACCACCACCGGTTCCGATTCAAACACAACCACCACCACCACCTGGTTCACGGACCAATGTCAACCCTATACTGGTGCCTAACCCTGTTACACGTGGCACTTTTGGACAGCAATGATGAATAGAGATAGACTAATAGATCAACTTCGCCTCCATGAAGGAGTTGAAAAAACCGTATATGATGACAGCGAGGGGATACCCACCATTGGAGTGGGACGTAACCTACGTGATCGTGGTCTTTCAGACGATGAAATAGACTACCTGTTAAGTAACGATATCGACATCGTTGTCAGAGAACTTGATAATGTAATGCCCTGGTGGAAAGACCTTGATGAGGTGCGGCAACGTGTGTTGTGTGACCTTGTGTTTAATCTGGGTATGCCACGGTTCTCTGGATTCAAGAAGTCCATCTCGTACATGAAACAACAGATGTGGGATCAAGCAGCAGATGAGCTTTTAGATTCCAAGTGGGCTCGTCAGGTAGGCAAACGGGCTGAAAGACTTAGTGAAATGATGCGTACTGGCAACGATTTCTAATCTACATCCCCCCAGTTATCGGCTATAGCCACATCAACCTTGGACGGAACTAATAAATCCACACAAGTCTCCATGATTTCGGCAATATCCTTTTCTTCACCTTCTTTAATACTAAAGCATAGTTCGTCATGCACCTGTAACAATGGCTGATATCCAGCCTTGTAGCATTCAAGCATGGCTTTCTTGGTCTGGTCAGCTGCTGACCCCTGTATCAACCTGTTTAATGCCTTGTATGTAAAGGCACGTCTAATCATACCCTTACCGCCATAGTTTTTAATTGCGTTATCAAAGTTCATAGGCTTGTTGTACTGGTAGGACTTTGGCTCCCACATATCAAACCGACAACGCCTACCAAGTATAGTTCTCACCTGACCGGCATCCTGTCCCTGTTTCATGGCGATATCGGCAATGTCCTTAACAAAAGGCACCTTGACATGGTACTGTCCAAGAAGCTCCTTTGCTTCGTCTATACTGACCCCTAGAACGCCAGCTAGCTTTTTCTGACCCATGCCATACATAATTCCAAGGTTGACTGTCTTGGCATCCTTACGGCTTATGTCGGCCATGTCTGCCACCATCTGGTGAAAGTCGGGGTCACCCTCGTTGTATTCTTGTATAACACCCTCTATCTTGGGATGGCGAAACTTGTCTGGCAAAGATCCACAAAAGTGCACCAACAACCGTGGCTCCTGGGACGAGTAGTCAAAGCTACCCCACTTCTCTCCCTCTTCGGGCAAGAACAACCCTCGTATAAGTTTCTTAATCTCAGGATCACGTGCTGGCATCTGTTGTAGATTGGGGTGAGATGACGAGAATCGGCCAGTAACTGTCCCCCCATCGTCTGATCTCAAGGCATGAAACTCTGCATGTATTCTGCCTTTGTGTTCGTAGTTTAGAATTGTCTCAATAAAAGTACTCTTAGCTTTATCCAACTCTCTTAAACGCACAATCTTCTTAGCAATCGGATGTGAATGTTCATTTAAAAACTGTTTTGTAAAAGAAGGTTGGTCTGTTTTAGTTTTGTTGTAGTGCAAGTCCATACTGTCAAAGACCTGTGCAACCGAAGCCGCTGCCCACGGTTCAAGTTCCACGTTCGTTTCTTTATATATTTTCTGCCATAAGCTGTTGTAGGAAGAGTTTAGTTTTTCTTTTGCCTGTTCTGCGATATCCAGATCAACACGTACCCCCCGACGGCGCATCTCTAATACGACAGGGATCAGTCCTGTCTCTAATTCAAAGACTGAGGTCAGTTCTTCTTTGTTGATTATCGCACTTAAATGTTCCCACAAACGTAGTGTTAGTACGGCATCCATCTCAGCATATTCCCCAACAAACTGTGATGGCATACGCCATAGATCGGCTTTAGCATCGAACCCAAACTCAGCCGCTCTTTCTTTTAGTGTCCTTTCGTCTTTACGCATATCAAGGTAATGCTTGCCAAGGGCATCTAACGAATATGAAAATCTGTTCTCGTCTACAAGAGGCGCGGCAATCATCGTATCGATAATTTTACCTTGAACCTCGATACCCTCTGTCTGTAACCAACCCGCATCATACATAGCGTTGTGCATAATCTTGGGTATGTCAGGAGTAGCAAGCTGTTTTTTAACCCACCGCAGAACGATGTTCTTATCTATGTTACCACCACCAGCATGAGCGATAGGGTAGTATCCTGCAAAGTCACCGGCAGCGATAGCAAATCCTACGATGTAGCCATCCTTGTATGGCCAACCAGGACCACGTGTCTTGATGTTTGGATCACAAGTCTCAAGATCTATGGCCATGTTTTTGCTGTTGGTTAAGTCAGGAAAAACATCAGGCGGTTGCCATGTCGTATCGTAGACGTAATTAAACTCGTAGTTAGCTGTCATTTTTCTTATTCCATTTTTCAAAGTACATCATGTCAGATGCTCTTGTTAGAAGTTCATTAGCTAATCTAACCATATCAGGTGCAGTCATGTCTTTTTTATAAGCCTTTCCATCAATAACTATATTAAGAGTTTCGTTTGTTGGATAAACCAAGATGGTTTTCATAGCATTAACTCCTGGAAATATGTTTTTGTTTGAGGTTCTATAATGTGAAGTTTCTGTTTAGCTCTGGTAACACCAGTATAAAACACACGCCTTTCATCATCGATATCACCGTACTTATTCGCGGCATAAGATGTATCACTCAATAAAATTATATTATCGTCTTCACCACCTTTCATACGATGTATTGTGGAAACTTTAATTCTTGGATTGGATAAACCTTTAGATCCTTCTCTACGCAAAACCGCATCAAACTTTGCACGAGTGCTATCGTTCACACCTTTGATAACCTCGAACCACGGCATGTTGTTGGTGGCTAAAAACTTATCGCTCTCTTGTAACGCTGTTATTGTGTGAGGTATTTCTGGATCTAATGTGTCAAGAAAAGAAGACGCTCCTCTTTTTAAGATCTTGTTGTTCTTGGGCATCTGTTCATACAAACTTCTAATCGAATTGAGATCCACCTGACCACCACTAGCTAAGTTCTCCCATGTAACTTTAGCTGTTAAGATTCTCTGTGATATGTTTGTGTTACCGTTGCTGTCCTCGTACAAGTATCCATTTTCACTTAACTCTTGCATGATAGGAACCAACAATCTATTGGTTCTGCCCATAATCGTCCAAGATCCATGATCTAAATTTAAGTCCCAGACATTAAGATTGAATGATATATTTCCGTCTTGATCTGTTGGCCTCCAGGTCTTCTGATATCTGTTTTTAATCCGACAAACAATAGACTCTGCAAGAGCGTGAACCTTACGTGGAACACGATAACTTTGATCTAAAACTATTTTATTTTCCGTGCATCCAGTAAACCTTGAGACTTCTACGCCAGCCCATCGATGGATAGCTTGGTCATCATCTCCTGCATAGAAAACATGACTAGCTGTTTGTTTAAGTCTACGAACCACGGCCCACTGTAATGCGGTTAAATCCTGTGCCTCGTCTACTATTAACGCTTCTATCTCTGGAGCAGAGCCTTGCCCTTTAGCAAAAAGAGATAGCATATCAGCAAAATCAAACTTTTCTTTTTCTTGTTTGTATATTTTTATATTTGCATCTATCTGTTCTTGTAAAGTCCAATGCATTGTTGGATTGTTTATGCGTTTAAACTCGCTTTCTAAACTGGTCTGTCGAGCACGAGACAGTTCAATACAACGAAGGTATGGATTACTTGTTGTTGTCAAACCTGTAGAATCATCAACCTCTGCATCAAAGTTAAGGTTGTGGTGCATACCTCTACCAATCTCTTTATAGTCCTCTGATCCCATAACCTGGCTAGAGGAAAGACCAAGAGCATGGTAACAAGTTGAGTGAAGCGTTCTAAAATGCGGTGTCTCTTCCTTACTTAATGAAAGATCTGAGCCAGCTCTCTCTCTAGCCTCTTGAATTGCTTTACGAGAGAAGGAGCAAAACGCTATCTGGTGGGGAGGTATACCATCCTCGCCCATCAAATCCCTGATAACTTGCATCAGAGTATATGTTTTACCGCACCCTGGTGGCCCAAAGTAAAGCTGTTCAATCTTCCGCATTAACTAAACCTTGCCATGCGTTGTCTTTCATCCAAGCACGAATGAGGTCTTCCTCCCAACGTATACCTTGTCTCTTTGGTTTCTTCTTACCATTCTCCATCTTAAAAGCAGGGCCAATACGAGTAGGGTCTGGAAATGTACCCTCCTTCAGCCAGCGATAGATTGTTGTCCTATCGACTTGTAAAATTTTAGCCACTTCATCTATCTTTAAAAAATTAGAAGGGGATGTCGTCATTTTTAATATTCTCCATTGTTGGTAGTTTTACTTCAGTAGGAACGTCCTGTTCATCAAAGGTTGGAATCTTCCAACACCTCACTCTCATTTTTTTACCTGTGTATGTGTCCTTCCAAGATAAACGAGCACTCTTTTCTCCTCCCAGTTCAGATAATCGCGTCATGAGAATACCGCGCTTGTTGCGATACTTAATAAAACCTTTTTGTTCTAAGAATCTTTCAAGACCCTCTGGTTTAAAATAGATCACGTTTTGATCCTCATCCGTCCATGCCTTGCCTATCGTTACCTCTGACGGATCCTGGGCTGTTAGCCTGCCAGTGCAGTATTCAATAACGAAATCTTTAAACTGGCCGCGCTCTGTGTCTTCTTCTGACACCTCGATAACAGAAGCTGTCTGCATCAATGTGTTAAGAGCATTAGTCCAATCCGCTTGTTTCGGTATTGGTGGCATAAAATGTAGTTGTTCCATGCATGCTCGTTGAAACTGTAGCGGAACTTGTAGTTGTTCTGTCGATAGTTCTACAGTCCTGCCATCAATACTAACGAACCAGACACGAGGGTCAGATTCCAGTACACTTAGACCATTGATCGTGAGCACCGGACCACCGTCAATACCGTGCTTTCTTTTCTTGCATATCTCACGGTTACAAAATGATTTTAATGGGTGCTGGTTGCACTGATATTGATAGTCTTTCTTTTCCTGCTGCTTTTGTAGCTGTAACAATTCACGTGAAGACAAAGGTGGAGTACATGCCTGTATGTTTATCTTCTCCACTTCTTTCTTCCACTTGTCTGGGTTACGTTTTTTCTCTTGGGTACAAGCGTTAAACATAAAAGTATTACGGTTACCCTCTCCAACACCCTCACGTATTAGTGATTGCATACAGGGAGGACAGTCACTAAACCCATCTTCAAATACACCAAAGTCTTGATGCATAAGAGTATGCTTATCCACCTTGTTGGATTCACCATGGTCTAAAAAATCTCTAAGACTAAAAGCGTTTCCAGTTTTATCTAGACCGTATCTCATTGTTTCTGAGTGATCGAAGTAAGGTAAGTTTATAAAGTTGCCTGTCTCTCCTCGATCAACTTGTATCGTAGTTTGTTTTGGAAATATCTCTGCACTAGCATGACCTAGTATTGAAGCCATTTCTTCAAGAGCCTCACGGATTAAAGTAGCTTCAGTGCGTTCTTTTAAGAAAACATACAGATGTGCGCCCCCCGACTTTGATCTACAAATTGTCAGTGGCATCTTTAGTTTTATTATTTTTTTATTTAAGGCAACTAGATCCAATGGATATGTATCAATATCTATTACACCAAAAGAACATAGACTATCCACGTCAATTGGTATCGCTCCAACTCCTAGCGTTCCATCAAGATGCTGTTGAATCATATCATTGTCCAGTGCACCCTGTCTTACTCGACTCTTTGCTTCTTGTTTTCCATTACGTCCTCTTGGTCCAAGTTCTGTGTGACCGTGGGCAATAGAAGATCCAAGAAACAATTGTCGGAATCTCTCTGCATTCGACAATTACTTTCTCCCGAAAAAGTGCGAGGCCACCGGCTACACGGTGACCTCGCTGCACCACGATCAGAACGGTATGCTATCGTCATTGACACTAGAGTCGGGAGCAACTCCAGGATCCTGATCTGGTGCTGTTTTTACCTCCCCATCAGATACACTTTGACGGAAGGTCTTCACTTCATTATATAAAGCAGGATCTTCCACAATACCAACTTTTTCAACAGTCCAGTTGTAATATGACTCGTTGTTTTTGTTGGTCTCCTCTACAGATTTTAATTTCCATATAGTCCCATACAAAGGAAGACGTTTGCTTTCACCCTTCATTTTTACTGTCTGCATAAGAATTTGTGTTTTCCAACGGCGGCTAACCTTTAGTTGAGTTTTTACCATGCTAATAATAGCTGGAGCCCAACCGCTTTCTGTTTGAACTAACACATAACTCTCGTCTGTTTTAACGAGTTCATTACCGTTAGGTAGTGTTTCACGAGCACCCTCTCTAGTTGCCTGTTTAACATCTTGACTGTCTGCGCTAAGTTCTTGAACAAAACCACCACCCTGGTCACGAGGTATCCATTCGTTATATTTAGTGGATTGATACCCAACAACGACATTGACACCATCCTCTGCTGCATATCGTTCACGTGTTACGGTGTTAAATATATCACCCGCAGATATGCCCTCGATAAATTTAGGGTCTGTCTTTTTTAGCTCTGGTGATAAAGCCTGCACTAATTGAATGCGTGGTATTGTTAGCTCATCTGTGTTGTAATCTACACCATCACCAGCATCTGCTAACATGTCTTCCATTAAAGCGGCTGGAAGATTAGATTCTTTTTTTGTAATTTTTGTAGCCATTTTATTTCCCCTTTACGAAAGCTGTTTGTGCAACGTATGCACCATAGTTGTCTAAGTTAATTGGATCCCCACTTTGAACCTTATCTTTGATGTAGGCTTTTAAGCTGCTTGGATGCACAAATGTTTTTTGTGTGGGTTCCAACCCCTGTTGTCTGAGGTTGTCCATAACCGCACCAGCTTCGTTGTCCTGACCCATGCCAAAATTAATTCGCACTTCGTTCTTAATGAGGTCTCCGTCACCGTTGGCTCTGAGTTCCGCAAACGCTTGTTCCTGTTTATCTTTTGGAATAGATGCATGCACCACTGGTTTGATGCTCACCACGGCGTTTGCCGTTTCAAATTTTTCAACTCCCATCTCACCCATTTTCATGGGAATAAGTTCTTCCGTTAGTTTTCGTTTCTCTGCTTTAAGACTTTTGACAGCCTCTTCTGCTTGTGTAATATCAGCATCGAGCCTTTGTGTTTGTTGAACCAGGTTGGTCAGCGTTGACCCACCCTCATCCGTTATATTCTTAAACTCATCAGCATCTGCTACCATTTCTTCAAATAAGTTTTTCATTTTCACCTCGTTATAAGTACATGCCCTTCGGCTTTCTGGTTGACATCTGTTACAGCATTATGCAATAACAGATTATTTTTTAAGGTAGAATGCTATGACTGTCAACTACAATTTTAAAACTAAACCATATCAGCATCAGTTAGATGCAGTTAAAGAAGCTGATCGTAAAACGGCGTTTGCTTATTTGATGGAGATGGGCACAGGAAAATCCAAATGTTTGCTTGATGACGCAGGAATTTTATACGCCCGTGGAGAAATAAATTTTCTCATGGTTGTAGCACCAAAAGGTGTGTATCAAAACTGGGTTAACGCAGAGATCCCTGCACATTTATCCAATGACATTAAAAGAGAAGTGATTCGATGGGTTCCAAGTCCAAATAAAAAACAAAAGGAAAAATTAAATTCTCTTGGTAATATTAAATCTGAACATCTTGTTATCTTTGTTATGAATGTAGAGGCGTTTTCCACTAAGAAAGGTAACGACTTTGCCCTAACCGTGGCCTCGATGCGAGGCAACAGAGGTATGATTGCGGTGGACGAAAGCACCACAGTCAAGAACCACAAGGCCAAGCGAACCAAGAACCTCATAAAAATAGCACACAAGTTTTTCTATCGTAGGATCCTGACTGGTTCTCCAGTAACAAACAATCCCATGGATCTTTACAGTCAGTTTCATCTACTGTCACAAAAGATTCTAGGGTGTAATAACTTCTATACTTTTCAAAACAGATACGCTTGGTTGCAAAAAGTTTCAGGCCAAAGCCATACATACCAGCAGATACTTGGCTATCGAAACCTTGATGAACTATCAGACAAGATCAAGAACTTCAGCTTTCGTGTGTTGAAAAAAGACTGTCTGGATCTTCCGCCCAAAACGTACACCGTCAGGCATGTACCACTGTCCACGGAACAAATAAAAATGTACATGGATCTGAAACGAGAAGCCATGATCATCCTGGAAGATGACTTGGTATCAGCCCCTCAGGTCATAACCCAGATGCTTCGGCTGCAACAGGTGCTGTCGGGTCATGTTCGCACGGACGATGGTGAATTAATTGAGATACCCAACAAACGGATTGATGCTTTACTTGACACGATTAGTGAGATCGAAGGCAAGGTTTTAATCTGGTCACGCTTTCGATATGACATACAAAAGATTACTGAAACATTGAACAAAGCCTATGGTCGAGGTTGTGCTCGTTCATATTACGGAGACACATCTGATGCAGACAGACAACAAATTATTGACAGCTTCCAAGACAAAGACTCGGCGCTAAGATTCTTTGTTGGTAATCCACAGACCGCTGGCCTTGGTTTAACTCTTACCGCCGCTAACACTGTAGTGTATTATTCAAATGACTTTAACCTCGAAACACGGATTCAGAGTGAGGATCGTTGTCACAGAATAGGGCAGAACAATCCAGTGACGTATGTTGATTTAATAGCACAAGGTACAATTGATGAACGCATTGTCAAAGCGTTGCAGAACAAATTAGATTTAAGTGCAAAGGTTTTAAAAGAGGAGCGTAAAGAATGGCTCGAACTAAGCCCGAAGAAATAAGTCAATTGATGACAGACTTTAAGCGTTATAAGATGCCAAAGTCAGAGGCGGCAAAGAAATTGGCCAAAAGAACAGGCTTACATGTAGGGATAGCACGAGCCTTATTGGTCGGTGTTGACCCAACCAAACTACCTATGACAGCAGGTAAAAAGAACAGAAGTAGGTGGTGGGAAAGTGATTGAAGTTATATCTTTGGGCGCGGGTGTTCAGTCAACAGTCATGGCCTTGATGGCAGCGGAAGGTGAACTCAGCCCCATGCCTGCCTGTGCTATTTTTGCTGACACAATGTTCGAACCTCAAGGTGTGTACGACCATCTAAACTGGTTAGAAAAACAGGTTCCTTATCCGGTCTATCGTGTGTCAGCGGGGGATATAAAGGATCATCACCTCAAGGGGATAGGAACTAGAAGTAACAATGCTTTTTCAACAATACCTTTTTACACAGAGAAGGGTGGGTTGGGCAGAAGACAATGCACCTCAAACTATAAAATTGATCCGATCCGTAAGAAGTTGCGTGACCTTTTAGGATTGAAGCCCCGACAACGAGCCCCAAAGGAAACAGCCGTAAGACAATGGCTAGGTATAAGCACTGATGAAGCCATGAGAATGAAACCATCAAGAGATCTCTGGGTTGAGAACACATGGCCATTGATCGACTCAAGAATGTCAAGGCAAGACTGTATTAAATGGTTCGACAAAAGATACCCTGGAAGAACTCTTGCCAAGAGTGCTTGTATTGCTTGCCCATTTCATAACGATCTGATGTGGCGTGACATGAAAAAAGATGACCCACAATCTTTCAATGAAGCAGTTGAGTTTGATAAAGCCATTCGTAATAAGGGTCGTAATAATGGAAGACAGTATGTTCATCGATCTTGTAAACCCCTTGATGAAGTAGACTTTAGAAGCCTTGAAGACTTGGGCCAGCTTAATCTATTCAACAACGAATGCGAGGGGATGTGTGGGATTTAGATGTCACTTGAAATAATTCCTGTAACAATTCGTGAAGCCAACGAATTTGTTGCTAACTTTCACAGGCACAACAAGCCAACGCAAGGTGGACGGTTTGCCATAGGTGCATCTGTCGAAGAAGGTCTTGTCGGGGTGGCTATCGTGGGTCGTCCTGTATCGGCAACTCTGCAAGACAGTATGACAGCCGAGGTTACCAGAGTTTGTGTCGTAGGTCACGCACCCAAAAACACATGCAGTTTTTTGTATGGTCGATGCTGGCGTATCTGGCAACAGATGGGCGGTAAACGCATGGTCACCTACACTTTGCAAGAGGAGTCTGGATCCTCGCTCCGAGGTGCGGGTTGGAAGATTATTGGTGAGACAAAGCCTGATACTTGGGATCGTAAAGACAGGAAACGAGATTGGCAGCCGATCTACGGACAGCTAAAGTTTCGTTGGGAAGCTAATGCCTAGTGTGCTTCAGCGTTTGCCCTGCGTTCTTCTTCTTTCTCGATGAGAAATGCTAGTTCGTTTGCAAGAGATCTTCTGTCCTCTTCCGCAAGAATATTCAATAGCTTGTGTGCTTGTCGTGGCAAAGCCACGTTAATTAAATCTACTTTCTGTTTCTGCATCTTACTCTCCTAATCATATGGATGGGCATCAAGTTCCCAACCCAACTCCGATAAAACCTTTTCAATCTTTTCTAATGCAACCCCACTAAAACCTTGTTCAATAGAACTAAGAGTGTTCACTCCTATACCAGTTTGTCTTGATAATTCTTTTTGAGTCAGCTTTAATTTTACTCTTTCTTCTTTAATTAAAGATCCTATCCAATGACTTTTTATCATCAATAATTCTCCGGTGAATCTTCATCCATGTACCATTCCACGCCAACTAATCGATTAAGACACACAGAACAAACCACTTCACCTGTTTCTAACAAGTGGGCTGTGGAATGTCCACATGTAAATACCAACGTACTTATACTCTCTCTATCGACAGGCTCTACATCTTTTTTAATAATGGGAAACTTAACCACGTTATCCTTATCCATCTTTGCTCTCCTGATAAATCATCTTGTCTTTTTCATTCATAACAACGACAAAGTTATTTTTCTTGACTTCTTTTCTTGCGTAAGAGATAGCCAGGGTACGGCTTTCAATTAGGCTCACCACTGGTATTGGACTCTTGCGGTTGTAAACCATCACCTTGTATCTTTTCATGACTCAAATGCTCCTTTGAAAATAAAGCAATGTTTCCAGCGAGAGATCGTCTTTCGCCCTCGCATCGGAAAGGATAGACCATGTGGTTAAGCCAGCTAGGAAAGATAACCATGCGTCCTACCTTTGGCTCTATCGATAGTACCTTGGTTGGTCGTAGCTCTAAATCAAAACCTTGCCCCATGGGTCCATTAACAAAACTAATCGCACCATCAAGCATACCTGATGCACCTTTCATGCTGGTAGCCTTTTCGTTTCGCATGTTCTCAGGAATCTTTGTCCATAAAACAAACGACATAGCACCAGTGTCTGGCCTTAGTTTACCGTGATCATGTAGAGGGTTGTAGTCGTTAGCGAAACTATGAACAGACCACATCTCATTGCAGTGTGCTGCGGCATGCAGTTCTTGATTGCTTGACGATATGCTTTCCTCGAAGAACTTTGCATACTTCATGGCAAAGGATTCCACGATCCCATGAAACTGTTCGAAGACTTCTGACTCCTCTCTGTTTAGTTTGAGTTGTGCGCCTGTTTTAATCTGACCTACTAACTTGTCCGAGAAGTCATCGTCCTTAACTTTGCGACTAAATACTTTGTCAACTTCTGCATCCAAGGATTGAACAAAGTCCAAAGGAACAACTGCTTCCATGACAAGGAAGTCGAAGACCGGATGGTTCCTGACCTTAACCTCAATGTCTTTGGTCATGTTCTTTACTCCTTTTATTTCTCGATCAATGCAACTGCGTCATGAAACATTTTTCTTGCGTCCCCATCATCATCGAAACCCGCTTCGGTCGCAAAATCCATTGCGCTACAGAACATAACCTCACCAAATATCTTGTGGGTTTTTAGAATGTACGCAAGCATCTCAGGAGTACTAGCCGCACCAATCTGATTACTAGCACCTTTGAACACAGCGACTTTCGCACCTTCCACTGCATCAATAAAAATTGTTTTAACTTCTGACATCTTTAATCCTCCTCATTAACGCTTGGTAGTTCGCGGATCGGTGCAGAGCCAGCATACGTCACGGTGTTGCCAATCTCCAACCTCTTGCCATGATACTCTTCGTAGTGTTTCACGAACCTCTGCATGTCAACATCTTCTTCCAGGTATATCGGCATGTAGTCCTTGTTCCTGTCGATATAGCTAAACGGTGTGATACTATTCATACGCATGCCCATGTTTACCAATGCGAAGAGAGGTACTTCCAACCAACCATGTGCATCGTCTTCATGAAATGTAAAAGCCATTAGTCCTGCTCCTCCCATCTATATAAACCGTGACTATTAAGAATAGATTCTATGATGTCACCTTCTCCATTAAACTCTTCCTGCGCCCAGTCGCTGTAACGCTCTTCTGATTCATCAAGAATCCCTGTCTCTCCATCCTGTGAGTATTCAGCAAAGCTGAACGCTAAGAGTCTCCTCTCAGCAAGTTCAGTGTACAGGGAAACCCAAACTTCTGAGGGTAAATAAATTTTAGTATCTTTAAGTACAGCAATATGTCTTTCCATCACACAATCTCCGCTTTGCTTATCCAAACCCACGCCTGTACCCACGCTCCAGATCCATCTTCAATAACGTCTACTTTAGCGTCAGGCTCTACATGTATAATCGCGTAGGACTGAGTGTTCTCGTCAAAAATTCTTTCCGCATGTCTCACATATTTATCCATTGTCTCTACTCCCAAAACTGTTGAAATGATCCGCAACCTTCGTAGCATTCGTCTACCCATCCGCCTGTTACTTCTAACTCTGGCCAGTCTTTTATGATCCTGCGAATGACAGGTTCTGGTGTTGCCCACGCTGTATCAAATTCGTAAGTAGCAACCATAAAATCTGGTGTCTCCCATACTTCAACAGGCTTATCTTGATTTGCATTCCACTTGGTTCCCCAGTTTTCACTTTGCCAATCGTACCAATTGGGGATTCCTTTTTTCTTGCATTCCCTCTTCTCTTCCTCACCTAAGTTTCCACGAAACATGTTTGCTGGTGGCGGTATGATCTTCTCAAAATCCATGTTCTGACCAACGTGTTCCACGAACCTTGCAACTTCTTCCTTAGAACCAAAAATCTCTAACTTATTGCTTGTCCAATTTGGCATCATTTCTCTCCCTCAAAACTGTTTGGAAAATCTTCATCGTACTCAGCTTTTGCCCACTCAATTAAACGTGTCTCAAGAAAATAAAAATTGTGACTGTTGATTGCAGAACGATCCATAGGTAATAGCCAACCATCTCCCTCAGATCTTTTATCTTGAATGTGAATGTTCGCTTGAAGATACGTTTGCTCTTCCTCAGACAATGCATAATCCATGTCCCTGTAAACATAACCACTTACAAGTTCGTTAGAGTAGTAGTCTCTCAGGTTCGTTACATATTCTCTGGTGTACATTAAATCTTCTCCCTTTTTTTAATGGTGTCTAAAACCTCTTCCCACGTGTCACAGTCATGCACCCATGTGTGATCATCTCCATATTCTTTTTCTAAAATAATTCTGAAACGTTGAATATCTGGACCAAGTTCACGTTCGTTTGGATCAGGGTGGTCAATAAAAACTTGATAGCCGTTATGTGACCATGAGGAACACGCATCATTTCCCCATGTGCTATCCTTCCAACCCTCAGGCATTGTGATGTCGGCTGTGCATTCGTCAAAGAAATTGTTTACTCTATCTCTCAAATAGGGATCCGGCCCCCCAATCAATGATGTCCATCCATTCGAAGAATATTTAATCATTACGTTTACCTCTCTAATTCGTACCGTTTAATCATTCCATTGCAGTCCCTACAGTATCTGCGAATACTTGGAACTTGCGCGAACGCGGTCTTCATCCCAGACCATCTGTCAGTCTTAATCCCAGTCCATCTGTCATTCTTATAGTCACTAGACCATCTGTCAGTCTTAAGTTGTTTTAGCAATATGTCCATCTCTGTATCAGTTATGTTAATACGCCAACCGCTTTTAAATTTGGTTATTTTCATCGTGTTCTCCCTGTTAACATATTAAAGAAATCAGTAGTTGATTTTATAAACTGTGAACCGCCGCAACGTGGACAGTCTGTAATGTCAGTCTCTGTCGGAACAAACCCACGACCAAAACAGTCAGGGCATTGCTGTTGGATGTCAGACTGTGAACCACGAACCGTGATCTTTAAATTAATCTCTTCTTCCATGAGTTCGCCTTTCTACAAAATAAAACAATATGACAGTTATGAACTACACACAAGCATATGTCAACAATTATTTTAGTGGACAGCAGACCCACTTTTATAATAGGCCAGCGAAAAAAAAAAAAAAAAAAAAAAAA
>CEUO01007231.1_pt1 | contig 19719 bp, 9 predicted proteins | sample 531391 | NCBI WGS metagenome assembly CEUO01 (sample SAMEA2622799, study PRJEB7988) | marine metagenome | isolation source: saline water (ENVO:00002010), including
AAGTTACCATCATATTTTATCTTACTCAATCTCTCTTCACTGATACTCACACAGTGCTCACCATCTTTAATGAGAGTTACACTCGCACCATGTGTCCAAGAATCTTCTGATTGTTTTAATAACTTAGGATTGTCTGAGATTATAACATTCCAACCAATCGCACCATAAAGACCAACTACATTCATAATTAACCGACTGCCTCTACAATTTTATCAAAGTCAAATATCTCATCATCCTCATCTACATATGGATACTCTGCTTCAACACCAGTAAAATCAAAATCAAACAATACACTATTCGGTAACTTCATCTTAGCAGGTTTCTTCGCCTGTATATTTGTATGCATATCCCATCCAAATACTTTTGGACTTGTTCCATTCCATAATACTACTGATGGCATCTTCAATGCTGCAGCAGCATGTTGCATACAACTATCAATCAGTATTCTCTTATCACTATGTAACAGAGTACTTACAAGTTCCATGTTACTCATAGGGTCTTTTATAACTTCTACATCATCTAAGACTTCACATGATGGCCTTGTTATCTGGAAGATATGATAATCATCTGAATAATGATCTACAAGTTTTTGTGCCAGTACCACAGGCATGTCTCTTGCCCACAGATATGGTCTCTGTTCTTGATACATTCCACCATTAGTCTGAATGACCATGATGGGTTTTCCATTTGCTCTACCAGGCCAAAACTCTTTGGCACTCTTTCTCTGTAGAGGATTAAACTTTATCTCTGGCATCTCACCATGGTACTCAAGATTATACATCTTACACCAAGTCTGAACCAAAGGTAGTGTTTTATTTACATGATCTGTAGTAAAATATGGTTCATTAGCAAAGACTAATGAATCCATATCCTCTACATAATTTTGATAATAATAACTCGTATTTCCAGTTTGATATATTCTATCCACAAAAGGAAGATTGGTGAATATTTCAGACCAAACAGCACTAACAATCAACTCCCTACCAGGAAAGTTGTTCTTAATACATTTTGCTACTGCTGTCGCTGCAATGTGCTTCCCAAATCCACCTTGTACATGGAACAAAGAATATTTTTTTCGAGACATAATAAAAAATTACGATTTAATTTAGAAAGGAAGTGCCTTAGATACGTTAGTAGGTGCTGGAGGATTCTTAACAGATTCTATCCATGATTCATGATTTGTTTTAACATTTGATTTTGATAATCCATCCGCAATAGGAGTCCATGCAAGAATTCCTGCTTGAGTAAGACTATCATATGCAACAAATCCTGATGCACCAGTACCACCTGATGTATCTACCTGATAATTCTCCTCAGATTCAATTGTAAGAACTGAAGGATTTGAATCATCAACGGAAACAGTTTTCACTCTAACATCTGAAACAATATTATCAGCATTATTTAAGATTGTCAATGCGGATACTGTCTGGGTGTGTGTAATTGCCATTTTTTATTTAAACCTTGTGTAGTATTTATTGTGAAAAGAGATTGTATGGATTTTTATTTGATGGGTTAACCACCTGTGATGATTCTGGAACATTACGTAAAGGTTGCTTGTTAACCTTCATTGCTCCAGAATCATTCCAAAACTCAAGATTCTTTTTATTTTCATTATATAGTTTGATAATAGACTCAGGAAGAACTGTACTTGGATCTGGTGAAGTCTTCTCTAATTTAGAATGAACCTCATGCATATCAGATAAACCATAAGTTGTCAGGTCATCTTCTCTATATTCATTAGATAGTTCATCAAACGTATGTTCAAATGGTTCTTCACCCAAGAACTTATAGATATCATTTAATTCTTCTTGCGGATTGTTTACCAAATCATTATAGTCTACAAAATGAAATTTGTCACCATGCCCTTCATCTACACCCATCTTAACAGCATTCAAGGACTCATAAACAATACCAGAAGAATTAAGAAGGAACGTACATCTATTCTCATCATTAATAGGAATATTAAACTTCACTAACTGTTCGTCAACAAAATTAATTCTTGGCTGACCTTCCTGAAAAGGATTACGATGAACCATGGTAAGTATAGATGCAAGTATTTCATCTATTCTTCTTACAGGAACTATAATCTTTGCTTCTTCTTTAATATATCCCTCAATAAAAGCAACTCTTGCAGTCCATGCACGGTTCTTATCAAAGATAACTTCTTCCTCAACATCACTATACCAATGTCTTATAATAGAACCAACTATCTCATTGGCTTGATTTGGTTTTGGATACCCAGTATAAAGTTCATTTGAATTCTGAAAGTTATCATGAGTCGCATACATTACACCAAGAACAGGACTTGATGGTCCTGAATAAAACCTTGGGTTTTGATTTAATAATGTAGACAGAAGAGTGCTTCCAGCACGTGGAAGTCCTGCCATGAAATAAAATGTTTTGTTCATAAAAAATTCAATTTAAAAAATATTTATCATCTACCTGCAACAGGTAAAGACCAATCAACATAATCAAGTGTATCAGAATCTACACCTCCACCTCCTCCTCCAGTTAGTTGTTTCCAACTTCCAGATATATTAACATACACCACATCATTTGTCACGTTTTTCCATGTTCCACTAACATTAACATAGATATCGTCTGATTGTTTCCAAGTACCACTTACATTTACATATGCATTATTAGAAACAACTGCACCACCACCAGAGGCACCAGAATCTACCCAAAATGCTGGCAAGGACCAATCAACATAGTCCATTGACATTACTTGTGATCTAGTTGGAAGTGCCATAGTTTACCTTAAATAGTTCTTATACCAACTGGTAGATCTAATTCTAAAATTTGAAGTCTTCTCTTTTCTCTTCTTTCCAAGTCAGCAGTTTCTTCATCTAAAAATTCATCAACAAGTACATCTAAATCAGATTGTGATGTATCAGGTGCAGTTTTAATCCAAACACACCTATCATTACTAACTTGAACTTTATAACTAACCAACCCTCTTGCAGCTGGTTCTGTTCTAATTGTTTCGTATGCCATAATTTTATGCCTGTGTTACTGAGAAATCATCAAGCCATAGATTATGACTATTGTTTCCACCACTTGTAGGCTGATATCCCATAGCATATATAGCTACCGCACCAGCTTCTGTTGGTGTGAAGTTTAATGAACATTGAACCCAAGAACCAGATGTATTATCAGAAATAACCGCATTAATATCAGCAGTTATACCTGCAGCTGCACCACTTTTTACCCTTAGACCACCATTCACACCCGTTCCATCACGATAAACCCAAATAGAAGCAGTTACCTGTGCATTTGCATTACATATAACCTTTGCAACTTCCCAGTCAATTGGAGATGTAGGGCTTGCACTACTACTACTAATATCAATTTTCCAAGACCAACCAGATGCAGTATGTCTTGTTGATGTATCTGGTTCAACAGTTCCATATCGATAGAAGTTTTTATATTCACCACTAGTACCATCATGATTCTTAGCAAGAATCCTGTAATTTCCAGTAAAGTTGGGAGAACTACTATAATTCAAGATTACATTATCTGTGAATATATCTGATCCGTCCAGGTAAGGTTGTTTATCCCATTGACCACCTTTAACTCTAGCTTCAGAATTATATCTAGTATAAAATCCATATTGCATATTATTTTGATATCCATTTGAACCATTAGATAGATCCCAATCTTCCCTGATCAAATCAACTTTATCAAGTACTACATCTCCTGAATTTTCAAAATATGTTCCATAATAACAATTACTTACAGTAAGAATACCAACAGTTACTCCACCATAATTCTGGTACATTCTAAACCCTTGAACAGAACCACCACTACCAGGAGAATCTCCAGCATCAATGTAGTCAACTCTACACCCAGTACTATAAGATAATGCACACCCGTAACTTTGTGCTACATGCTTCCCTACCATTTTATGAATATTACTATTAGTATGATGCTGAACAACAACACCTTCTGAATAACTAGTGGAAGACCAAAATGTAGTTATCCCCGCATTTTGTTCTTCATAATCATTCCAGTTATTACAACTACTCATATATACAGATTGAGTACCACCATTTCCCCATAAACTACAACCACCCAGTAACCTTTGACAACTCTGCATCATCAACCCATAATAACCCGCACCAGTAACACCACAATTATGGAACTGACTATAATGACAACTACTAAAATCAAGGGGTCTTAGTGCACTCATGGCCATGAAATTTTCAAACTCTGTATAACTACAACTATTAAAACGCAGAAAATAACCATAACTATTATGACCATTAAGAGCTGTATATCCACCAGTATGTTGTGTTGCCATATTAGTACTGACATCCCAACCACCACTTATTTTAAGACGACTTGTTGTACTAACTCCAGATTTACTACTCATTTCAAACCAATTAGGACTATAACTACTCCAAGAACCACTAACTGGCTCTATACCCATATCCTCCCATACTTGAGTTGGTTCTATTTTATACATATTTACTGTTGAATATGTGTTAGCAGTTCGAGCAACACCAATAGCACCAGACCAATCAGCTCCACCAGGAGTATAATAACTATAGGGATAATAACTATTTCGTCTATCACCCATCAAAATTCGAATATTTTTCTTCCTTATAGAACCTATCTTCCAATAATGAGGATTATTTGGTTGTGTTCCAAAACCAACTACACTATTCAATGTTAAACTATCAGCTGCAGATTTAGCCTTACATGCAATAATATTATCAAAATTAAATGTTTGTGCTCCATTATCCACATCAACATAAAGAGCTACGGATTGTATACTCGAATTTAAATTAGTTCCAAAATCATGAGTAAAATCTCTCCAAGTCGAACTAGTATCTGAACCAGTCATAACTGGAATTGTATGGACAGAAGTATCTCCACTAGTATCAGTACATAACCTCAAACTAAGATTTGGAGTTGTTGTTGATCCTGTTCCTGTTGATGTTCTAGTTCCACTAGTCTGTCTTACTAGATAAGACACCTGTTGATATCCAGATAAATTTAATGCTGATCCAATTGGCCAATATGCAGCCTTTCCAGTTCCAAATCCATCTGCAATCTCAATTTTATCAGAATATGCATGTGATTGCATAGGAACCTGACTACTCCATGTTCCAGTAGTTGTTTCTAAACTAGTAGTAACATTTGTAGATGCAGTCCAAGGTGCATTTCTTTGACCATTAGATGCAAGTTCTTGTGTTACTTCTGATGAAAGTTGTACTATAGAATTTTTCATCTTTCTTATATACCCACCACTTCCAGTGGTTGCACCAGAAGGTGCAGTGTAATCATTTAATTTAAAAGTATTAGCATCAACTCTTGTAATCTCCCACATACCATTAATTGTTTCCCAATGATTTGAGAAATTACTATTTTGATCTATTCCTACAGTTTCTCCTGTCTGCATTCCATGATTAGACCAAGTAAGAACTGTTTCACCTGTTGTTTGACTATAAGTTATACTACCTATACTATAATAATGATATGGTCTCCAACCCATCCAATTCCATATTCTGGCATTACTATCAAGTAACTGTCTAGGTTTTCCAGCAAATCTAATTTCATCACCACCTGTCACACTTATACCAGCTTGCTGAAAACCATACTGAGTCCTTTTTCTATTGGCAAACGAAGTACCATCCTTAGAATCATCTCCGCCTTCCCAGTCAATATAATAAGTTGCCATTTAAATAATTCCTCCGTATATTATATCTATATGAGTAGTTAAAATATAAAATTTCATTTTCATATTAAGCTGTATACTTAATCCAAATGTCACCATCAGCACCGCCAGATGGAGCTGAAGTTGATGCAGTAATCTTTCTCACACCATTAGCACTTGAAGGAACACTCAATGATGTGTTAACACATCCAGTTACCGTTACTCCCGTGCTAGTGGTTGCTAATTTTGTAGAAGAAAATGATCCACCATGAGATAATTCAACCCCATTTAGTCCATCCATTCTTGATACACCATTACTACCAGTCGAAGTAATTCTTACTTGTGCATTACTACCAGTAGAACATAAGTAGATATTCGCATTACTACCACCAGAACATAATGTTATGGCTGAATTGGATCCAGTTGCACATAATAAATGATTACCTGCTGTTCCACATATAGTATTAGCACTTAAAGCAGTTCCATTAAAGGTCATATTTGATGACCCACCAAAACTACCAGAGTCATTATACTGAACTTGAGTATCTGAACCACCTGGTGATCCACCACCACCGCCACCAGAATTAGCAACCCACTTCATGTAAGAACTACCAGTGGAACTTAATACCTGACCACTCGTACCAGTACTTCCAGTACAATCAACTATACCTCTCTGGAAACAAACATTAAAGGAATCATTACCCATGATCCAATAATCAGAAGCACCAACACCCATTATCATCCAATTATTACTGGTAGCTGATGGAGAAGTTCTACCAGGACCAATTATAACCTGACAATTTGCAGTAGTAACATTACGACCTGCATATGTTCCTAAGAAAGTATTACAACATCCATTTGTCAATGCACATCCTGCCTCATGACCAATGGCAACGTTTGAATCACCACAGCATAATGCATATAAATTTTTTCTTCCCAATCCAATATTATCATTAGCACAACACATATATGTGCTACTACCAGCACTACCTGCCTTATAACCCAGAAGAACATTATAACAATTACTTGTTCCATGATATGCAACATCATATCCTAAGTAAATATTATTATTACCACCACAATTACAATATGCAGCATATCGACCAATAGCAACATTACCACTACCACTACATAATTTGTGGTATGTAAGTTGTCCTATAAGTACATTATCACTACCATTACCAGACGTAAATCCTGTCTGATAACCAAACATTACATTATTACTACCAGTATTAAAACCACCTGTCTGATATCCTCCAAAGAAATTCATACCACCACTACTAGCACCATATCCAGCATATCTACCAAGATAAATGTTATTGCTACCAGTAGTTGTTCCTTCTCCAGCTTTAGCACCTATGAATACACTGTTATCACCAGTAGTAAAACATCTACCAGCACAAGCACCTATTGCAACATTTTTAAGACCACTACCAGAAGTAATACCACATCCAGAACAAGTTCCATCAGAGTATACGTTCTGATCACTATCCACTTTCAGACAACCGCCTGATCCACCACCACCACCACCGCCGGTGATTTGGTTACCATCTTTGTCATAGATGTTAAAGTTACTATCACCACAGATCCACCAACTTGTATTACAACCAATTACAAATTGCTTATTGCCAGTTGCTGAACCTACTTTAGCACAATATCCAATCGCAACGTTATGAGTACCACTACTTATATTATAACCACTAAATGCACCTAAAGTTGAATTTTGAGAACCCGTTGTGAGTGAATATCCCCCATTTGAACCAAGAACAGCATTACATGATCCAGTAGTCATTGTTTGAGCACCTGCTCCTCCAACTACTACATTAAGATTTCCAGTAGTAACACCCTTAGCAGTGTTGCAACCAATATAAACATTTTCTGCATTATAACAATCTGCAACACCATATCCTGCACAACATCCAATATAGACACTACCATATCCCTTAACAAGTGCACCAGCTCTAGCACCTATGTAAACACTATTTTGATTATCTTGTATGCATTGACCAGCATAAAGACCAATGGCAACGTTACAACCACCTGTAGTTACAGTACTTCCCGCGTCCCTACCTATTAAAACATTACCAGCAGCAGTAGTTGTATTCTTACCTGCATACATTCCAATTGCAACTGCATCATTTCCAGAGGTTGAAGACGATCCACCCCTCATAGCCTGTCTACCTATGGCAACACTGCTATCACCCACCATGCATCTTCCAGCTTCAGATCCTATGAATACTTCATAACCATTGTTAGCAACACATCCTGCCATATAACCTATGGCAACGTTGTAACCAGTCGTTGCCGCTTGACCAGCACAAGAACCAATGTATACGTTATGACTACCAGTAGTCTCCTGACCTGCATAAGGACCCAACATTACATTGGAAGCACCAGATGTTATAGAGCTTCCTGCCTTTTCACCAATGGTAATATTGGCATAACCAGTTGTTATCTCACATCCAGCATAAGAAGTAATAGCAAAGTTGTTTGATCCACTACTTAATTGTTGTAATGCAAATGTTCCAAGGGCAATATTGTTTGAACCACTTATACCAGAAGTACTATCACCACGTCCTGCCTCAGTACCAAGAAATATATTATTAGTACCAGACCAAATACATTTTCCTGCATCTCTACCTAGAACAGTATTACAATTTCCTGAAGCAGTGTTCTGACTCATCACCCCATAACCAAGTGCCACATTATAAGAACCACTTGCAATTGTATGACCTGCACAACATCCAATTGCTATGTTATAACATGCATTTGTTCCATCAAAATCACATCCAGCACATACTCCATCAGAATATATGTTAACATCAGAATCTAATTTCAGGCAACCACCTGATCCACCACCTCCACCAGAAGCAACCCACTTAATATTATTACCAGTAGAACTTAAGACCTGACCACTAGTTCCAGTAGTATTATCACAATCTAAAATACCAGCACCAATTCTAACATTCCAACTACTATCACCTCTCAACCAATAGCTACTACCACATCCAATTACTAATTGATTGTTACCTGTTGCAGATGCGATTTCAGAACCAGGTCCAATAGCAACATTAGCACATCCACTAGTAACATTACTACCAGCCATTGCACCCAAGAAAGTATTACGATACCCATTAGCACCACAACCAGCTCCATATCCAAGTGCAACGCCGCAATTAGATGAAGTATTACTTCTTAGTGCATACATTCCAATTGCAGTATTATAAAAACCATTACTATTGGCACTACCAGCCGTATGACCAATCCAGACATTATAAAGTGCATGGGTATCATTTATACCAGCACAAGTACCAATCATTATAGAACTTTGTCCCCAACTGCCACCTGTTTCACATACCTTACAACCAGCTTTATATCCTATTAAAACATTACAATCATTATCACTTGATAAACATTTACCAGCATCAGTACCTGCTTTTAAGTTGTCTTGTGCATCTGGTGTCCAAGTTCCTGATGAACCTCCACCACCGCCGGTGATTTGGTTACCATCCTTATCATAAATGTTATAGTTACTATCACCACATATCCACTTATTAGAACCACAACCAATAATAAATTGAGTATTACCAGATGGTGATGATACATCTACAGCTTTACCAATGGCAACATTACCAGAACCACTAGTAATTGCATCACCAGCTTGATAACCTAATAAGGTGTTTCCCGATCCACTTGTAACACTACTACCAGAAGCATAACCAAATGCACTATTTGTTCCACCAGCACCAGAAGCATCTAATGCTGCTCCACCTACTGCAACATTACCACTACCAGTATTGTTACGAAGAGTGTCTTGTCCTATTGCAACATTACTACCACCTGAACCTGCAGCCGTTAATGTTTTTGCTCCAATGGCAACGTTACCAGTACCCGTCGTGATTCCTTCACCAGCTTGATAACCCACGGCAACGTTTTCTGTCGCATCAGTTATTGCCGTTCCTGCTTGATATCCAACTGCAACATTATATCCAAAACTTGCATTTTGTTGACATAATGCCTGATAACCAATCGCAACTGCTCCAGAACCACCAGTATCTTCTGTAAATAATGCCTGATAACCAATGGCAATATAATTACTACCACTACTTACTTTATATCCTGCCTGTCTTCCTATTGCAACACTATTTGATCCTGATGTCAAACAAGTTAATGATTTACATCCCAATCCAATATTACCATCACCAGTTCCACCAGAACTAACATTACTTCCTGCCTCATTACCAATGAATATATTACATCCACCAGTGGTATGACATTTTGCTACATAAGTTCCAAGGAAAATATTATGAGAACCAGTAGTAGTATATCTACCAGCTTGATTACCCTGGAAAATATTATTATTAGCAGTATTAGTTAAACCAGCAGACGGTCCTATTGCAATAGTTAAGCAACCACTTGTACCATTTCTACCAGCATTAGCACCCAAGAAAACATTATTCTCAGAAGCGGTTCGACACTTACCAGCATTTTCACCCATGAAAATATTATAAGCACCAGTATTTGTCTGCTCACCTGCACCACATCCTAAGATTACATTATGAGATCCACTGGTTGAACATAACATTGCTTTCTTACCGATTACAATGTTATTACCGTTACCAGTAGACGTTTGTTGCATCGCACATTCACCGATGGCAACGTTATTGCTACTCTGTAAATGACCTCCAGCATATCTACCAACGGTGAAGTTATGAGCTGCGTTACCTTGTACTCCAGCCTCATAACCAAATGATATATTACAATGACCAGTATTAGACCTTAAAGCTCCATATCCCAATCCAATATTAAATTCACTATTAATTGTAGCTCCTGTATCACCTCCAGCAGTATTTCCAATATAGATATTGCTATATCCATTCATTAAACCTGCACCTGCTTTTTCACCTATTGCAACATGCTCTTGTCCACCTGTTGCTCTACACATAGCCAAGCAACCAATCGCTACATTACTACCATCATTATATGATCCTGATGCATCCTGTGCGTTTAAAGCACATTTTCCTATACCAATATTAAAACAAGTATCAGAATCTTTAGATGCACCAGCACCTGTTCCTGCAAATAAGTTTTCTTGTGCGTCTGGTGTGAATCCACCTGCAGAAATACCAGTTAATTTTGATCCATCTCCATAATAAGTTACAACACCACTTATGGCAGTTACAATACCTGCTGATGATATACTAAGTTTATTTCCTACCGTTAGATTAGTACTTATGGCAACAGTACTAGCATTTAAATTCAAGTCATTGGGACTATCAATCGTGGGAGTTCCCGATGACCCAAATAAATTTAATTCCTTTACACCAAAACTCTTATCTGCCATTGATATATTTTTTAGTTATTTATAATGGGGATTCGACAACTCTCATGTCGGTTGCACTAATACTTGAATTCTGAACTCGATTCAAAATAATGTGTGCTTCTGGTTCAATCATATTGTCTGCAATTGTTACCCAATTACCACCAATTTGTGCTTCTACTTTATAATTATCATCCATAATTTTTAACCTCCAGAACTATGTGCAGTGAATCCCCATAAACCTATAGTAGGAGAATTAACACTACTAATATTAGATGATATTGATGATGTATTTAATAATGTGGAATTTGTCCAATCTATTTTATGACCACTCCTTGGATATTTATAGAACTTAGCATTGGTTCCATCAATCTGCATTCCAAGCATACTTCCATCATACATAACAACCATATTCCAATGAGCAGGTGTAAATGAAGTTTCCTGACTCCATGTCACACCATCAGAAGATGACATTACCTGTTGCGAATTCCAACACCGATAAAACTTACAAGTATACTTATTATAAACAATCTCTCGAAATCCATGATAAGTAGGTGCTCCTGGACCACTACTCTGAGCTCCTTCATCAGTCCAAGTTTCTCCATCAGATGAAGAAAAAACTTTATTTGTACTATCTGCACCTACCCACCACATAAACTTACCACCATTATAATGTGGATAGGCACCAAGATATCCACCAAATGAATATGGTGAAATTGAATATACTTCTGTAAAATTAACACCACCATCAGTACTCTTAAATATTCTTGACTTATCCATACCACCACCTTGATAACCACTTGCCCATAGGGTGATACCATTCATGGATGCAGTTCCGTGTATATAACCACTACCAGAAGTTGAAATACCTGCGGTAGTTTTTAATGTTGATTGAGTAAAATCACCCATTGGTTCACTAGTATTATTAGTTGCATAGTATAGATTAGCTGACCAATTAGCACCAATTAAATTATTGGGATAACTATTATTATATGTGTATGGAGATTGACCATTATATTTGTACTGACCCGTAAATGTCAGATCACTTAGTCTAATCATCTGACGATTACCCCAATAACCTTTATAATACATATGAGTTTTTGAAGCTGAAAAACCACCCATTTGTGAACTACCAGTATCAGTTTTATCATCATATACTGTGGCACTTGAAAACTCATTATTAGATACAATGAATGACGATTTATAAGTACTACTTGAATTCTGATATCTCACCACAGCACCATAAGATTTTTGATATGTTTCTGCAGGTTGACCCACAATAACATCTTCAGGATGAGTATGGAATTGCAATCCTTTAATAGCATCTCCAGCAGTTATTTTTGAATCACCATAAGATACCAGACCAATTGTATCTGACAAAGAATTATATCTCGCTTTAGTTGTATCATAATTATGTTTTGCTTGTGCTTGCGTTAAACCACTTCCTTTGTATATACGAATCTCACCAATTTTACCATCAAAATAATCATAAGTAGAAGAGGTGTAAGTTTTATATCCAATAATTACAGAACTATTATTATTTAAATCACTTGTACGAGTTCCAGAATCTTTTAAAACTCCGTTGATAAATAAACTTACTGTTCCAGATAACCTTGTAACTACTATGTGTTGCCATTGACCTGCTACAAAATCACTACTTTGCACAACAATATCACTGCCACTAGTAGCATTCATATAAACTCTAATTTCTCCTGAAGATGATTCGTGACCAATCGTTATACCTGTTGTACCATTAGAGGGTCTTGAATCAAAGAAAGTTCCTCTACTACCAAAGTCATCAGGATTAACCCAAAATTCAAATGCAAAGTCACCTGTTCCGAAAGTAGTACTAGTATGAACAGGATTCTGTATTTGAGTTTGAGATGAACTAAAGTCCCAAACTCCACCATTATCAGAACTAAAAGATGTTCCCCATGTAATTGTTCCATCTAAGTAATATGGACTAGGAGTAGATTGATACCATCCATCACCTGGTCTCACCAAATTATATAATTTATTATTAACGTTCGAAATGGTACCTTGCATTGAACTATGATATTGACAATTATAATAATATGTTCCAGTATTTAAAGTTGATGTATCAAAAGTAACTGTTCCATCATCATCACCATTATTCGTAACTTGTGAAGCTCCTGATCCAGTTCCAGTACTAGCAACTGTTTTAACCCAGAATGGATGTCCACTGGCATCAACTTTAAATTTAAGAAGGTCACCTGAAAAGATACTTATAGATGGATTATTACCAGAAACAGTTCCATTCCTATCTGTTCCTGAAATAGTATAAGCACCTGATCCACTATTAGTTACATCAAATTCAAATGTTTTTTTCTCATAACAATATGTATTATTTGCACTGTAATATAATACAAGTCCATCCTCAACAACACCCTTAGAAGATCTTATTGTCGGTAGAGTATTACTTGCATATGGATTGGTTAAAACTCTATTAGTCGCACCTCTTAGATTACCATTACCACGAACATTATAACCATCCCATTCAATGGTAGGTTGATCATATGTTGAATTATAATTAAGACTCCAATAACCAGTATCATTCACTCCACTATACGGATCTGATAGGGCAATTGGTGTAGACCCACTGGTATCTAACCAATGTCTTACAACATCTTGATTAGCACTTCTATTTGATTCTAAGAATAAACAAAGTAAAGAAACTGTATTTGGACAAGCAGAACTTGTTCCATTAAACCAATGATCATAGAAACTTGAATTGTCTGTTCTTTGCAAATCTTCACCACTTGCATAGGCAGCAGACATAGTATATTCTGCAGGTGCCCAGATATTAATCATAGGACCATTAGCAGAATAAACAACTTTACGTATTGAATATTTTGGAGATCCTTGCTTTTCGTCATGTGGTTCAACTGCACAATCTAATGCACCAACTCTTATAGTACCTTTATATCTTTCATGGTCTCCCGAAAATCCTTGTTGAACTCCACCAGTTCTATTAACATATGCATATCCTCCATATAAATTATCAAAATCAACATCATTCTTATCTGATAATTTTTGATTCGTATTTCCTGCAGATGATACAACTATAACACCAGCTGCAATTGCATTTTCTGCTGCAGTATTAGTCGTACTACCAGTGTTTGTGTATTGACCATCTCCATTATATGCAAGAGTTGAAGGAGATCCAGTATGAACAGTAAAATACTTATTGTTCCTACAAGAACCAGAGTTAGCAGGAATTGTTCCAGCACTTCCACTGCCAGTATAAGTTAATGATTGTCCTCTATAAACATGACTGTATGATGTACCACTACTATTACCAGTTGATCCTGTTGAACCCCAACTATTATTAAGAATGGTAGGATCTGGATTACCTGATTGAATTTTTTTAGCCTTATGCCATATTGTACATATATTTAATGAAGTATCACCACTTACAACACCACCTGCACCACCTAATGCTATTCTTATATTCCATAAATTAGCCTCAATTGCTAGTCCAAATGACTTACCTCCAATTTGAGATGCACAAGATGTTCCGTGACTATTGGTAACAGCATTCGTTCCATTCTTACTATGTGCATGTATCCTTGTGTAACTTGATGAAATTGTAGCTGTACCAATACTTGCATATGCAGCAGACCTATAACTTGTTCCAGTATTAGCCCACCAATCACGAGCAACAGATTCTTTTGCACGAGTACCAATTGAAACTCCATCAATCGTAACTGTTTCTAATCTATTAGTAGGATCTGCATTAAAGAAATCTGGATCAACTTTATATGGACCATCAAGAATTACATCCTGTACTCTATATGTTCCATCACCAGCTATAAATTCAGGATGTAATATACCAACTCCAGTATCAATGGTAACTGCATCAACATTTTTACCCGTTAAAGAATATATGACATCACTATCCGTTGTATCTGTCGTAGTAATACCAACTCCTTTATATGGTGTTGATGTTGGATTTGTTAAAAATAAATGAGACCAATTCGATCTAACTCCATTTGTATATCCAGTAGATTCTGAACCTTGACCAGCAGTTAAGAGTGGTTTATTAAATGCAACATTCTTTTTATATCGATAAGCATCTATTGATTGTGGTTGAGGATACTTATCAGGATTTAATTCAACAGTCTCAACTTTAGGATGAGTTTTTAATACTTCTACCTCTGCAGCACTCATCATATAGATAGATGTTCTTAATGAAAAAGGTTGATCATTACTACACTCAACCTTTCTATTTGGAATACCATCAATTTCATTTTCATTAATGATATAATTGTGAACTACTTCCCAATCTTCTGGAAGATTCACAATTACCATATACTCATCAATTGGATCTGGAGTATAGTTTATAACAGGAGTATCTTCAGATTCTCCAACTATAGTAACATCTAAACTCATTAAGTTGCCTCACGCTTGAAACGGAATGTTGTCGAACCACTTACACCAGGTTCTGGTGTAGCTCTCAATAACAGATTACTACCACTTATTGTAACGTCTAATGAAACAAGTAAGGAAGAACTATACATCACAGCATATTCAGTCGAATGTACTGTTGTACTATCTCTCATAATAAGTATTTTTTGTGATTGATAGTCAGAACCATTTTTAACAAACACAGTATATTCAAATACTAATTCTGCAGAATCATAAGCATATGTATCTAAGGTAGATGCACTACCTGGAGTTGCAGTAAATGATCCTGAAGTCGCACCACCACCAGCATCTGCCCATGCTACAGCACTACCAGTAGTACATAAAACTTGACCAGCACTACCTAGATTACCAGCTGTGTCTCTAATACCAGCACCAGGTTGGATATGGAAACTACTATCACCACTGATCCAATTAGAAGCTGCACAACCAATTGCTAATTGAGTATTACCAGTTGCTGATGCTACATCTACATTATGTCCAAGGGCAACATTATAGCATCCAGTGGTGACTGCATCTCCTGAATTATAACCCAAGAAAGTATTTCCATCTCCATTTGTGACGGCACTACCAGAATTTTTACCTAAAAATACATTATAACTACCATCACCAGAAGCATCTCCTGCTGCATCACCTACTATTGTATTCTGACTACCTGTAGTGTTACGACCAGCATCTCGTCCAATAACAACATTTTCTTCTCCTGAACCTGAAGCTGTTAATGCTAAAAATCCGATAATAGTGTTCTTACTACCAGTTGTACCACCACCAGCAGAATATCCGATGTAAACGCTTTCTCCTCCAGTAGTTACCGATTGACCTGCATTTTTACCTATCGCAACGTTCCCTAAACCAGTAGTATTCTGAACTGCTAATGCATCCTGACCAATCGCAATTGATCCATTAGTATTAGTATCTTCAGCACTTAATGCACCACATCCTATTGCAATAAGATTGCTACCAGTAGTTACACTCTTACCTGCATCCTTTCCAAGGAAGACATTACATCCACCAGCACCAATAGAACAACCTGCATAACCTCCCACGAAAACATTATGACCACCAGTACTAATTAATTTACCAGTACACATACCAAGTAGAATATTACCACTACCACTTTGAATACCATATCCAGCACAAGCACCTAATATAATATTAACATTTCCAGTCAAATTTTGACCTCTTCCTGCACATCTGCCCATTACAATATTATTATGACCATCAGTTAAACATTTAGCAGCACATGTTCCAAATAATATATTATACTGACCACTGGTTAATTTATAACCAGCATTATCACCAATTGCTACGTTCTTATCACCAGTTATGGTACCACTTCCCATAGCCTCAGAACCCATCACAATATTCTGGGAACCAGAAGTTAACTTACATGCTGCTTTATAACCACCAACAAAGTTCTGAGTACCAGTTACAGTACCAGATCCCATAGCTAACTGACCCAGTGCAATATTAGAAGAACCAGTCGTTAGATTAGCCCCTGCAGTAACACCAAGTAATAGATTACAAGCACCACTAGTAATATCTTCACCTGCCTTATAACCACCAAGGAAATTACATCCACCAGTGAGAACACCACTCCTACCTGCATACTTTCCAAGTATAATATTGGCAGAACCAGTGCTAATATTACAACCTGCATGATAACCACCAATCAAATTATAAAATGCAACACCTATATTACGTCCTGCTTGATCTCCGATCAGAATATTATCATCACCGTCTGTCAGTTCTTTACCTGCACTACAACCAAGAGCAATGTTACGATATCCACTATTATCATTAGGAGTAGCAGTACCCCTCAGTGCACAAAGACCAATAGCAATATTAGCACAACCAGTATTACACCTTCCAGAATTCTTTCCTATAAAAACACTCGAATCTTCATCAGGAGTATGCTGACCAGCATATCTACCTAAGAATACATTGTCACTACCTGTAGTAGTACAAGCACCAGCACCATACCCAATAAAAACGTTTTTATCACCTGCATTTAATGCCTTTGCTGCCTCATAACCGATGGCAACATTAAAGCAAGTATCAGCATCAGACGCAGCACCAGCATTAGTACCAGCATATAAGTTCTCTTGGGAGTCTGGATCAAATCCAGCATTAATACCAGTTAAGTTAGAACCATCACCATAAAGTTGATAGGCAGATAAGATACCGACTGATAACTTAGCAGTGTTACCAACACCAACTGCTCCAGTAGGAATAGTAGTACCAATACCAACATTGAATGAACTATCACCAACAATCCAGTTATGAGCACCACAACCAATAGCTAATTGATTATTACCAGATAATGAAGGTGGGTGAACTTGATATCCAATAACAACATTCCTACAACCAGTAGTAAAATCACATGCAGCATATTGACCTATGAATACGTTAGAATTACCACCAGTTACACCTTTAGCTGCCTTATGACCAATAACAACATTATTCCACCCATTATGAGATGCATCACCACAAAAAGCAAATCTACCTAAGACAACGTTATATGCACCATTAGATTTTCTACCAGCATTGTCACCAATAAATTGATTTCCTCCACCACCACCCATGCAGAGACCAGAATAACAACCAATGAAAATGTTATTATTACCACTAGTAGTACCACTCTTACCAGCACCCTTACCAAAGAAGATATTATAATCACCAGTTACTTTTCCAGCTTCATATCCTATAGCAATATTATAACAAGTACCAGCACCAGAAGATGCACCAGCATTAGTACCAGCATATAAGTTCTCTTGGGAGTCTGGATCAAATCCAGCATTAATACCAGTTAAGTTAGCACCAGAACCAACAAAACTTGTAGCACAGAAGATACCACCAGAAGCCATTGCCTTAATGGTACTTCCTGCTAGGCATACATTAAAGGAACTATCACCAGTAATCCAATTAGAAGCTGCACAACCAATTGCTAATTGAGTATTACCAGTTGCTGATGCTACATCTACATTAAATCCAAGGGCAACGTTATAACTACCTGATGTAATAGCATCTCCAGCATTTGCTCCAAGAAGAACATTGCGAGTACCAGAAGTCATAACACAACCAGCTTCCTTTCCAATCGCAACATTAAGTGAACCAGTATTAGCACTTACAGTACTACCACCTTGTAGTGCATGTTGACCTATGGCAATGTTAGCACTACCATTACACATACATCTTCCAGCACAGTGGTTAATATAAGTATTCTCACTACCAGATACATGACACTGACCTGCATAGTTACCTATCATGACGTTGGCAAGACCAGTAGTAGTTTCTCCACCAGCACTATTACCCATGAAGATATTGTTATCACCGTCAGTAAGACTATATCCAGCATAATTACCTATAGAAGTGTTATTTGCTGCATCATTATCAGCAGCAGTTCCTTCATTACCACCTGCTTGCTTACCAATGCTTATATTCCCACCACCAACACCAATTTTTCTGGCTGCTCCGCAACCTATTGCTATATTCTCACTACCTGTAGCATCTCCTTTTCCTGCCGTATATCCAAGATAAATGTTATTACATCCCGTAGTAACGTCAGATCCAGCATCACGACCCAAGAAAACATTCTGATCACCGTCAGTTAATAACTTTCCTGCCTCAAATCCTACTGCAACGTTGCTAGATGCATCATTATCAGTTGCAGTTCCAGATGATTCACCTGCAGCCCTTCCTATAAAGACGTTACATGCACCACCAATTGATTGTCCTGCTGTTGCACCTAATACAACGTTAAAAGCACCACTAACATTTCCTCCCAATGCGTGACAACCCATCGCAATATTACCACTTGCAGTGGTAACTGCATCACCAGCATTTCTACCCCAGAAGAAGTTATAAGAACCAGTAGATACATTCAACCCTGCATTTACACCGAATGCTGCATTATATGAACCAGTATTATTAGAAACAGTAGTACTTCCTCTTAATGCACTACCACCCAGAGCAATATTCTGATGACCAGTACATCTACATCTACCTGCAGCATTACCTATGAAAACATTACTACTAGTAGTTGTTAGATTCTCACCAGCAGTGTCACCCATGAATATATTATCACTACCAGTAGTTAGAATTTTACCAGCACCACAACCTATAATAATATTTTTATCACCAGAAGTCAGAGTATTACCTGAACACTGACCTAATGTAATATTATTATCACCAGTAACAGCACCAGATCCCATTGCTCTGGAACCCATAGCAATATTTTGATCACCCGTAGTTAAAGTATCTCCTGTCTTACATCCAATCAGGATATTAG
>CEUO01026390.1_pt1 | contig 19696 bp, 7 predicted proteins | sample 531391 | NCBI WGS metagenome assembly CEUO01 (sample SAMEA2622799, study PRJEB7988) | marine metagenome | isolation source: saline water (ENVO:00002010), including
GTAGCGTTATCTATTCCTGTTACCACAAGGCTTTCTTCAGCAACCCCGTTATAAACACCCTGAATGGTATAATAAGTTGCACCAGCCTCGTCCAACATAGACTTAAGTCTTTCCATTCTAGAAGCTCTTTGCCCCTGTGTTAGACCTTCTTTCTCTGAAGTTAATATGTGGTAATCGTTGTTATCTATAACCTCTTGAGGTATCTCGTCAAGAGTTTCTTTCTTTGTATTTAAGAATAGTTTATTGTTAGCAGGGAAAAGATCACTCTCTAACATCTCACCTTTCTTAGCAGCATCTCTCTTAGCTTCAAAGTCTTTCATAGCGTTTCTAGCTGCAGAAACACTTTTAAACTTACCTTGAGTTATCTCTGACGTTTGAGATACTTCACCATTAACCTTTATACCACTTTGGTTTTGAGATTGAACAATCGTTGGTTTTCTCTTACCATCTTCCAACTGTCTCTTAACAGAGTCATACTCCTCTTGACTCTCTATCTTTGTAGCGTCTACAGTTTCAGTAACTTTAGACATAGATACGTCTTGAGAAGCAACAGCATCTACTATCTGAATACCTTTTTGTTTAAGTATTGCGTTTAGTTTAGATCTAGTTGCTTTAGTGCTTTCAGATATGTTATACTTAGACTTCTTGCCTTCAGCCTCCATTTCAGATACAGCTTTAGATAAACTGTTAACGTCTTCTATAGAGACTTCCTCTGCATCTCTAATTTTATCAAGAATACTTTGAACCCCACCTTCTTTCTCACGCATAACCTCTCTTGAAGCTACAGCGTCAGGTGCGTAAAAACCATAAAGTATTTCTTCCACTTGTTGTTTAGCAATATCATTCATAGAAGCGTCCATTGTTACTGCACCACTTCTAACTCTCTCTGCAACCTCAGGGTTTTTAACAAACTTTAAAGCGTCTGCTCTACTCATACTTTGAGTTGACCCATCTTCCATTGTAAATAGAACAGCTATATTCTCATCTAATATTTTAAACTTAGACATAGATTTAGCCATGTAAGGTACAGTGTGAATACCACCACCCATAAGAGCTCCAATCATCGCTGCATCAGAGAACCTCACAGCAACATCTTCAAGACTAACAGCAGTATCTTTTAGCTCACCTTTTTCGTAATCAATATCTCTTGTTATAAGGTCTGTAAACATGTTAGACAACTCTGTTGCACCTTCAGATAATCCCTCTACTCTAGCTTGTCTTAAGAATCCTTTTGTAAATCCTTCAGCAATCTCACCTGGAGTTATCTTACCTAAAGCAAAAACCCCTCTACTAGCGTTAACAGCATCTAAGGTAAACCTTTCAAAGAAAGCTTCAGCACCACCAGTTAAAACAGAGTTTAACAATATTTGGGCATCAGACATATCTATCTCACCTTTTAGTCTTTGTTCTTTAAGTTCAAGGGATTTGAGACCATAGGCAGAAACTCCTGCAAAACCTAATGTAGCACCCTCAGCTAACCCTAAAGGAGCGGAAGCATACATACCTAATATTAAAGGAGCAGACTCAGATAGAGCGTTACCAGCTTGGAACATAGCGTCAGAAAAATTACCTTTAAGTAAAGACTTAGTCATCCCATCTTCCTGATACACCCTAGTCTTTTCTCTTACCCTATTAGCTTCATTTCTAATCTTTGAAGCTAGTCTGCCACCCATAGCATTAACTATGGATCTTTGGTAAGGGTTTGTAGCAAAAGTTGACTCTAAAAACTCTACAGGACCAGCAACTAATTGATCTAAAGCACCAGAATAAAAGGATTGAGCTATATCACCCCACTGACCACCAGACTCTTTTTGTCTGTCTCTAAGGTCAATTAAAGATTGTAGGGTATCGTCCTCAATAGAGTTATCAATGTCTACATTAATCTCTTCAGATTGTAGTTTATTTATAAACTCGCTATCGTATAAATTCTTTTGAAGTTCTTTTACACTAAAATCTTCTCCGTTAACTTTTATGAAACTTGTAGGCATATAACCTAAGTCTACACCTTGCTCTTCAAATTGTTCTTTTCTTTGATCTGGAGAGAAGACCTGAGTTATTTCTTTAGCTTTAGCAATATTGTACTGCTTCTCTGCTTCAAATATTTTTTCTTCATTATTAGCAAGGTATTGATCAGCCTTGTCTTCATCTGTAGTTTGGAAGTCTTCTTCTAAATCTTCAGTGCTAGTTATTCTGTTGTACAACTTAGAGAAGAAACTAAGCTCTTGTTCAGCTTCTTTCTTTTTCTTTTCTTCTTCAGCTTTAGATTTCTTAATAGCCTCAAAGTTCAACTTATCATCTAAGTTTAATCCTTGAGACTCGTAAAAAGGTCTTAACTCGTCTTGTTTTACTAGAGCAATTTGCTCCTCTATAGGTAGGCTTTTTCTCTTGGCTAGTCTTTCTTCTAGGCTAACTTGAACATCTTGTTCCAAAGAAGACTGACCATCTTGAGATACTGATAGAGATACCTCTGAATCCTTCGGAGCAGTTGCATCTTGCAACTGAAAAGAATCTTTTTTTTTTAAACCAAGCAACTCTTTATAGTCATCTTCAGAACCACTATACCCAGACCCCTTAAACAAACCATAAGAGTCTGCAAATGCCTCAGCGTTGTCAGATAATAAAGTGTAAAACTCATCTTGTGTACCATTATAGCCTGATTGTGTAAACAGACCGTAGGCATCTTTTAATGCTTCTTCATTCATTATTTATTATATTTTGAGGTATCTATACCTTGAGGAGTAGATTCAGATTCAAATTGACCTATCTTATATCCTACAGAAGTCTTTTTAAGTTCTGCTATTTCGCTACTTATAGATTCGTAAGGTATTAAGTATTCTTTTTTACCAAACTTAACTGAAGCAACTTTAACATTGTCAGCTGTAAGTCCAAGTCTAGTAACTTGACCTTTAACACTTTTGTTGGTATCTCCCACCTCGTCTTTGTATTGTTTTTCAAAAAACTCTTGAAGCTCGCCTTGACCTGGTAACAAAGATTTAGGCACTATGTTAACTTCTATGTTTCTATCTGTAACGTCATCATACATTCCTGCATCAAACTTAAGCTGAACATTACCGTAAGATAATGTAGACTTAGAAGGACCTGAAAGAAAATCAATATCTTCTTGAGATAAACCTTCTTGTGTACCACCTTTTTTTAAAGATCCTTCAGTTACACTTACCTGAGGTTTATATCTACTTTGAGCTTTTTTCGTTTCCTCACTAATTATAAACTCTACATATTGGTTGTAAAGGTCTTGATCAAAAGATTGATTTTTAGGATCTAATTTATTCAAAAAAGTGTCTCCAACATTACCAGCCATACCAGCACCACCATTTTCTTTACTAGTATTAGCAAAAGCTCTTCTAGCGTCTCCAGAAGAACCATCAGCAAAAACAAAGGCTTGTTGACCCTGTAATAAGCTTTGAAACTCTAAAACATCATAGTTACCATCTTGATCTAACCTAAGGCTCTCTCTTAATTCTTGTTTAAATTGATTTAAAACATTATCTGTAAGAACATTCGTGGTAGTTGTAACTTTACCATCTTTTTGAAACTTGTCAACCTTAGCTACATTTTCTTTCTTTGCTAATATATCATCTAGCAAACCATTACTAGGGTCTATAAAGTCAACAACATCTACAACGTCACCATACTCTAAAGAGAAGTTACTCATAAGGCTATCTAAAGATTCACCACCACTATAGCCGTTTACTATGTTATCAAAGTTTTCTTCAAAAATAAATTTACCTGTCTCTGGATTTGTCAATATCTTTGAAGTATCAATCTCTCCAGTAGCTATTTTATCTTTTATAACTTTATAGTCTAAAGATATTTTCTTTAGTTTTTCTCCATCAGTAACAAGAGTAGATTCAAAATCACCTCTTTTTTGAACAGCATCAGGAACTAAATTATAAACATCTAAAGAGTTTTGCTCCATATAGCCTCTATACTCATCGTAATTAGCTCTATAAGGATCTTGAAGCCTTGCATTTATATCGTCTCCAGAATAAGATATTGCTTTACTTCCCTCTTCTCTTTCTTGCCTTCTTCTAGCAGCAGCCTCATCTTGTTGCAACTTAAGTTGATCCTTTTGAATTTGCAAAGAATCACGAGTAGCCTGTTCCTGAATTAAATCACGATTATTCTTTAAAACAACTCCTGTGAAAAATAAACCTTCTCCAGCCATGTTTTACATTTTTGATTTTATGTAAGAGCCCATTCTAGCTTTTACCTTAGCTAAATATCCACCACCCATCATTTCTTTCTTAGGTGCGTCAACTCTTCCTTTTTCTTGAATAAGAAAGTCTCTATAGTTTTTAATAAACTCAATCTCAGCTTTATTAGTTGAATCTATATCAAAAGAAAGTTTATCACCAACATACTTAACAAGACCTGCAGGGTTTGTTGGATCCTCATCAAAAGGAAGCTCTCCAACGTTTCTAACCTGATCAGCGTTACTCTTCATTACCTTTGTGATTTCTTGAGCTCTATCTTGATTTAAAGGTGGTACAGTAGGTTGTTGAACTTTAGCACCTTCTTGTGCTTCACTATCATCATCATCACCTATAACGTTGCTGTCGTATTTAGCAACTAAATCTTTCATTAATTTAAAAGCAGCGTTTTTATCACCATCATTTAGAGCCATCCTAATTTCTTGGACATCATCAGGAGGTAGTATGAGTTCTCCGCCTGTAGCCTCACCAATCTTTTCACCATCTTGAACCATATCTATTGGGTTGCTGTCGTGGTCAAATTCACCTGGTGTAACGCCACCATCCTTATCTATTTTACCACCTTTTTCCCCAGAAGGTAACTCACCACTTCCTGGTGTAGTTCTTTGATTTCTTTTTTGTTTATTAATATCTCTACCTGTAGGATTACTAAAGTTATCATTAGCATTATTACTATCATCACCAAAATTCATAGCACCGATACCAGAAGCTATATCTTCAATACCACCAAATATATTTTGCTGTGCAGCAGCTTTTTGATCTACTATACCTTTAAGTTCTGCTTCAGCAACACCTAGTCTTTGAGTCTCAGCCATTTGCTGTTCCCTAGCTAGGTTTTCCATAGCTCTAGTTTTAGCATCCTGCTGCATACCTAAAAGATCTGTTCTTTGTTTTGCAGCCTGAGTTTCTAAAGATTGAACTCCTGCTAAGACGTTTCTAGGGTCCTTAGCTAAAGCACCCATAGCAGATGCTCTATCAGCAGCCTGCTGTTGTTGAAGTTGATTTATATAACTTTGATCTATAGGTTGATCAGCCATCTTTTGTGATGCAGAGCTAACTCCTCTCTCTAACCTGCTCTTATCAAAATCTCTCTCTGCCTTTCTAGCTCTTCTAGCTTGCACAGCTCCAAATATAGATTTACCTAATCCAAGTGCAGCTGTTGCAGCTCCAACAACTGCTTTAGGTGTTTTATTCTTCTTATTATATTTTATCTTGGGTTTTACTCTACGTGCCATTGATTTGAATTTTTACAAATGTACTAAATTTTTTTTATTATCTATTACTGAGCTCACTCTTGTCTACGTCTGCGTTTACAGCGTAAAGATTAAACTTCTTTTTAGACTGATTAGAGTTAGTAGCTAATATAGCTCTCATATAACTACCCTTCATTCTCTCACCTTCTATAGAGCCTGTTTTAGTCATAAATAAAAAGCCTCCATCGTAGCTAGAGTCATAACTATAATTACCAGCGATAAGTATCTTAGTTGCAGATTCTCCATTAAAAGTACCACTAATTATTGAGTATGGATACCCTAAAAATTCAGTTGTTGAATCAGTCTTTTTTATGTATATGCTAAGATTAGCACTTACAACTAAACTTTCTGTAGCTGAACTAGAACCATTATGCGTTATAACATCACCTACAGATGCTTGATTAGATCCGTAAGAAGAGTCAGAAGCAGAGATCAAATCTTCTTCACCTGGAGCTATATATGTTATAACATAACTTGCTCCATTAATCATATCACTTGGTGATATTGGTTTGTTCAGATTTGCAGTAGTTGTTAGACTTGTGACTATAGATAAGTTTTCGTTATCATCATCTAAGCCTGATACTATACCAACACCTTGTATATCTGATCCGTCACCAAAATTAAAGTTTTCCCCTCTAGATTCTATATCTGATGTGCAGAAAGGAATATCAGCATATTGTATACCCTCTTTAGTTTTATAGTCAATAACTAACATAGTATTATTATCTAAACTTATATCCATCTCTTCTTCAACCTCTATTAGAGTATTTGATATTACTTTAGATACTATGTGCTGCTCTTCAGATGCGTTTCCAATAACTTTAATTAAATCACCTGGAGATACGTCTTCATAAAACTTAGTGTCTATGCCTTGTATCTCAAAATTAGAAACAGTTAAATTGTTACTACACTTGCCTTTAACCTTTTTAAAAGCAATGTTTGTAGTTATAACTTCATCATAATTACCATAGTGTTGACCCATGTTAGAGAATAGACCCGTAATAAATTTTGTATCACTCTCTAATGATATAGCGTTATAAGTCTTAATAGATGAAGGCTCTGCGTTAAATACAAAGTCAATATAAGATAGGTTATTGTTCCCGTAAAACTTATTGAAAGCCTGATTACTTCTAGAATATTTATCTGAGTCGTTATGTCTGTATAATCTACCTTGCTTGAAGGTGACAAATTGTCTGTTTACCTTAGAGTAATACTCAGGAATATAAGAGTAGAACGATGTCCATCTATTTGATTCTTCACTAAACGCTACAGTAACAGGATTAAATATAACAACCTTATCATCAAAAGCATTTTCAGGTTTAGTTGTTATCTCATTCCAAGTAGCGATGCTATCACTCCAAACATAAGTTTCAGCTGCATATCCAGAGTCTGGATTGCTAATTATTGAAGGGAATGTAACTATATACTCATTATATTTAGGGTCATAACCACCAACAATAGAAGGAGTAAACTCTAAATCGTCATTGTACTCTGGGTTATACTTTAAGAACATTTCACCTAGATCTCTAAAGTAATCCTTCATACCATTGTCAGATATAACTGTAATACCATCATTAGATAGTCTAAGAACAGATCCTCTTTGTATATCTGTAAAATAGAATACGTTACCTTGTTTTATTACAGACTCAGGGTTTAAACTACAACCATACTGACCTGAATAAACTATAGCATAATTATCTATAATCTTATTAGATAAAGAAACTAGACCTTCTCCTGAAGCTGTGTTAAGTATATCTTTACCTACTAAAACTCTACCAACCTTGCTTTCATGGAATATAATCAGGTCGTTGTTTTGATTACTTAAATATTGAATAGATCCAAAGTCTTTATTATAATCAAAGTAAGGTGTATTTGCTAAATTAAAGTTACTTAAACCATTTATAGCACCTGTGCTTACATAAGGCTCAGAGAAGAATATAGAAGCTTTAAGTCTTCTTTCTTCTGAGTTATTATTAACTACGTTTATACGACCTTTATCGTAATGATTGGTTTTATGAAAATCATTTAAGAAATAGTCTTCACAAGCAAAGGCTTCTATAGAATCTCCGTTTGTCTCAGTATACATAGTTCTAGACTTCAAATAAACATCTCCACCGTCTAAAGTCACTTCAGCAGGAATTAAAGAAACCTCTGTATTTACATCTTTAGAATAAAAATATTCAGGAACTTGATTTACCTGACCACTATGATATCTACTTGGCTCACCAGGGTTTCCAATTTCAATTTTATCGCCAATCTCATAATAAACTAAGTTCTCCTCTTCTTGAGATAACCTAGGTCTATATATTTCAGCTATAAGCTTATTGTAACCACTAGTAGAAAGAGAGAATCCTGTATGAGATATACTTACAGAGCTATTACCTTCAATAGAAACGTTGTCACCATCACTAGCTGGATTAGCAATTCTTAAATAAAATCCGTCTCCATTTTCTGATGTTGATATAGGGTTTAGTTCATCGTGAAGATCAAATCCTGTAATTTCAAAATCTAAATATTCAGTAAATAACTTTCTTTCACCACCTTCTACGCAACTAATAAACCTAATTCTATCTCCCTTGGCAACATCAAAGTCTACTAAAGCACCTGAAGAGTTTATATAACCTTTATTTTCGTCTTTTAAAGATTCTAAACCTAAATACATTTGAGTATCGTTACCATCTCCAGCAACAGTTTTAGCTATTGTAACTTGTATAAACTCCCCAACAGAAGTGTTGCCAGCATAAAGCATTTGATAATGAGTAGCCCATTTAGGAGGCTTGTTGTATATACTAAAAGTAGGAGCTGATAGCTGACCTGAAATAGGGGCCTCAGATTCAGTAACAAAAGAATTATAACATCTAGTACCATTTAAATTAGGAGATATAGACTCTGTTCCAAAACCTTGTTCTAGTATTATTTCACTTCCAAAATCAGGAGCTACATTCACAAAAGAACATCTGTTTGTCTCGTCAAAGTATGCTATACCAAAATCGTGAAAAGAACCAGTTTTAAAAGAATTAATAGCTGAAGAACCACTAGTGTAAACAACATTAATATTAGTTACAACTTTAATCCAACCACCTAAAACTGGATCATAAGGAGAATTACTTGATCCTGAACCTTGACTGTTAGGTAAAAGCTTCCACTTTATTTTTAACATATCAGTGCCGCTAACCTGAACAGTTAATCCATTTTCAGATAGACCCGATTCATTTGCATCAGCAATTTGAGCCCCAGTAATTACACTTCCTCCACCCTCATAAGCTTCATTATTAAATTGATCTATAATCGCTTGTCTAGCCTGATTTATAGTTGTTGCACCTGTGAGGTCAACATCCATTGCTAACCTACCAGATCTCTGCTTAATATCTCCATTCGTTCTTTTTAACATCCAACCTATATCTATAGATATAATTTGACTATCTGTATCGTTTAAATCAATAGGACTAAGATCTAAAAACAAACTAACTTTACATTTATTGTTGTCATTACTTCCCCAAGCGGAATCCTCATTTGGTAGATCATTTGTAATAACAGTTGCTAAATTAGTATTTGCAGCACTAGCGTTAGAGATAAAACCCGCCCCAGTTTCTCCAGTCTGTGTAAAACCATTTTCTATTGGGAAACTTCCATCGCTTTTAGCAAACACAGTTAAATTTGTAGTGTCTGTAGTAATAATAGAGTTTTCTACAGGTGAAAATTTACTTTCAACTACCATAGGTGTGTTATCAAAACCTTCAACCACGTTACCATAAGCAATTCTATTGTTAGATAAAATTGTTTGTGCTTTTGCAAGCTTAGGTACAGAATCAAATAACTTATTAGAATCAGCTCTGTCTATAAAAGGATAAACACCATTATTTTTAAATTTAATTATAGACTTAGGAACGTCAAAGTGAAATGCAGGGTCTGATATAACACTATTCTTAATTTCTTTTAAGTAACTAGTAAAGTTGTTTTGAACAGTATCTACTAAAACAAACTCACCATCGTTTCCTGTTCTAGCTACTATCTCTATTTTTTTAACATCTGATATAGTATCAAAATACTCTACCTCAATAATATTTTTTATTTCTTGATACTCGTTAAATTTTACAGGTACATTTCTTGAAAAAGAGGTGTCTGGATTTATATCAGATATACCACTATATGATGTGTTTTCATTATCGTAATGTATGTACCTATACTTAAACTGAAATAAATTATCTAGTATATTATTCTTTAAATTAGAAGGATCTTTTTTCAACTCAGTCTGAGGTCTTAGCTCAGGTTGATGCTTAACAGCATCTAAATATTTTACTTTATTATCACGATCACCAAAACTAATTAAAGGTGAGTAAGCATCATCAGGATCTGCGTGCATTAGGATACCTGAAGCTACAGCACCAGACTCAAAAGGACAGTTAGTTAGTATAGCACCTATACTTGTTTCTATATCGTTTACTAGTATATTAAAAGGCTTTGATCCTTCAGTAGGAGACGTAAAGTTAGGTGGTGTCTCAACTGTTATGGTAGCTCCAGATCTATCTATAACTTTAAAGAATCTAGGAAAATTACCATTATCCATAATCCCAATAAACTCTCCTTCAGCTAAAGTGTTGTCACTAAGTATTGTAGGACTAACAGTTATTTCATTGCTACCACTAGTAACATTAAAAGTAAATGAACTTGAAATTCTTCTAACAATACCAATAACTTCAGACCAACCATTAAACTGAATTTGAGTTTGCTCCTCCTCAACTTGATTTTCGTTACCAATATGTGAAAATACATTATCACCAATTTTAAATGATCTAATTTTTTCATCATCAAAACATAAAAATGCTGACTTGTCAAATCCACCAGGAAAAAATACATCTTCAATCCTAACAGCATTTTTTATATTTTCCTCGTTCTTTTTGCCTAACTCAACATTAATTTTTCTAGGTCTATTAAGGTTGTCTGTGAAATATAAAATATCGTCAACCTTATTAACACCTGTAATTAAGTTAGATCTACTAAAGTTAAGAACAGTTTCCACCTGACCATTAGAACCTAATCTACCATCTTGATATACGGTTTTAATACTGTCTAGTGCTAGGTCATATTCCAATATACAGTCAAAGTTGTTTACAGATGTGTCATGAACAAAGTAGTATATTCTACTCAAAGGCTTATCTTCATAAGATCCAATACAAACAAAGTCTTCACTAGCTAAACTAATAGATCTGTTTTTATTTAATATTGAGTTGTAAACATATCTTCTAACACCCTTTGTTATAGTAGGGCTTTCATCTATAGATTTATTTACTATAATATCAGAATCTGAAGATGGTATTGTTGATGGGGCATCTAGACTGTAACCACCATAACTATCAGAAGATACTGCCCTAACAAATCTCTCTACAGTGCCTGACTGATGTGGTTGTGGGATATTTATAGCATTTAAATCAGTTACTACACATGAAATATCAATTGTAGTACCGTCATCAACATGATTACTATTACTACCAGAAGTTGTAAAGTCTGCAAAAGCTTTATTACCAACAATTCTGTATTCAATCATATTTACAGAAGTATCATTAAGATTATCGTAACTTCTATAACTACCATTGTTAGTGTATTGAATTAAAACAATTTCCCATCCAGGTCTAGGATCTACAACCTGAATACTAAACTCATAAGTGTTATCTGCTGAAGCTTCCCAACTAACATCATCGGTTGTATCTGAAATTGATACTGCATAATTTGTATAGTCCACTCCAGATCCAGCATTAAAATCTACAACCATTGGTATTGATTCACTTCCAATAGTTACTTGGTAATAATAAACTCCAGGATTTAAAAGCCAAGATGTATTAGAATCATAATTAGAACCATCTCCACTATACATCTGAATAACATTTCCATCTACCCCATTATTATATAAATAGCTATCTTTTATAACATTTTTTACAACATTTTGAAACGGAGCACCATCTTGATTAACGTTACTATCCCAAAAACTAGCAGTACCTTGAAGATTTTTTCTATTGTCTGGACGAAAATGATCTCTATTTATAATAGTCCCAATATTATAATATAAATCAGGATTACTAAAAGATGAACTACTACCATGCAGAGATGTATTTCTAAGAGCAAGAACATAAACCCCTGTACTATTATTAGTATGAGAAATTCCATTTGGAAGACTATTTACATATTGTCGAGTTACTGCAGTGGCTCTATTTATACTGATATTAAACAAAAAACCTACATTATCGCTATTAAATGTTGAATCAACACCTGAAGAATCAATTACATTTTGAATATAACCTGTAAAATTAGTTAAAGCATCTATATCATCATTAAGGTTAGCTTCGTTGTTTTGAAAGGAACTTGTCACATTATCTATGTAAAATTGATCTATAGTGCTTGTTAATCCTAACTCGTCAATGGAAGCCTCTAATTGAGCTTGAAGTAAAGCGGATGAGGCGTTAAATTGATTTAATAAATTTGCATACTCTTGTATTTGCCCACTAATAACCTCAAGACCAGAAGATAAATCTGTTATAGCACTCTCTGCAGCCTCATCTACAACCTCAACTTCTTCTTGGAGGCTAGACAAATTGTTTTGTAAATCTTGTAAAAATTCTTGAGAAAGTCCTGAAACACTTTCAGCATAAGCTATAGACATACTCTCTATAACAAATAAAGGACCTTCAGTATTTAAAGCTTCATCTGATAAAGCTCCTTCGGTCTGTATTAAAACTATTACGCTAACTATCTCCTCAGGTGAAAGATCAGATGGAGGTTCAAGAACATAAACACCAGGTTCTGATATTGTAGGAAAATAAAAGTAAGGCATTGTACTCGATCTTCCCACTCTAACAGTAAAAGGATGCACACAAAAAGGTACGTTAATAATTAATCTAAGATTTTGTACCTGTGAAGAAGGTATATTAATGTCATTATTTATTGGAAAGTGAGCAGATTTAAAGGAACCATCGTAAACTGAGCCATTAGCTGCAGTTTGAGAAAACTTTATAGAACCATCAGACTGAGAGAAAAAAGTACCTTGTGGTTGAGTAAAACCAATATCAGTGTTAAGGGTCGGGTCTGAAACAAGCTCCACTGAAGTTATAGTAACTTGATTGTTAAAATCATCTATCATTGATTGTAAAGACGCATTAAGTTGATCAGCCTGAAACAATAAAATTTGTGTATTAGCCAATTCACCTTGAGCTAACACCTTTGCTTCCTCAGCAGCAGCAGCAGCAGCTTCAGCAGCAGCAACAGCCTCAGCAGCATTAGCAACAGCAGCATCTACATCATCCTGCGTTATACCATCATCAGGAATTACTGAAGCTACACCCTCTAAATAAGCAGCTTCAACATCAGATTGACTAATCCCATCATCCGCTGTTATTGATTGAACACCATTAAAAAAAGCTTGGTTTATATTAACTTGTAACTCAGCAGCTGCAAGGTTAGCAATAGCGTTATCTACTGCTAACCTAAGACCAGGCATAGGACCAACATTAGTGTCACCAAAATCTTCAATACCAGCATCCAGTGCTGCCTGAGCATCATCTAAAGCTTGTTGGGTGTTAACTACAGCTTCTTGTGCAAATAAAACATCAGCATTAGCAAGTTCTATAGCAGTATCAAAATTTTCTTGAGTGATAACTGGAACTGAAGCAACACCATCTGCAAAGGCAGCAGCAGCTAAAATTGCGTTATCTGAAGTAATGTCTACTGAAGCAGCACCTTCTGCAAAGGCAGCAGAAAGTTCTGCAGAAGTTGCTAAAGATTGAGCATTACTTAAATCAACATTAAGAATATCAATTTGTGATTCATAAGAGGATTGTTGAGCAGAAAGAGTACTAGAAATTAAAGTAGCAAGACTGGTTAAAGTAAATTCAGATTGAGAAACTGGGAATCCTAATTCACTATACAAACCACCTGCATTATTTAGATCATCTGCATCACCAAACAATACAATATTTATGTTGTTTTGAAGAGTAGAAAGTTCTTCATCTAATTGAGTATTTTTATTTTTAAGTTCAGTTGCAGCTTGAATTAAACTTATATCTGTGTCATTTTCGGTAATAATTATATTCGATAACTCCTCTAACTGAGCTTGTAAATTTGCATTATCTGCTGTCAAATCATTTACTTTATCTTGAAGCTCAGAGTTAACAATAGTAGTTGTAGTTAGGTTAACTAAATCTGCAGCTATTAAATTAAGTGACTCCTTGATAGTATCTATGTTTCCAGCATAAAGATTAACAAGTATTTCTGGCTTTGGATCTATTGCTTGGTCTATAAAAGTTGCAATAACATTTTGCAATTGTCTTTGAGACTGTCTAAGTGTTTCATTCTCACGTCTAAGTGTATCTTCAGCATGAATTGCATTAGCCAATTCAATCTCAACTTGAGCTAAATTTGAATTAGCCACAGCTAATTGTTGCTCCAATATACTTATTTGATTATTATATGTATCTGTTATTGAATTTATTTGAGCCCGCAACAAACGTATTGTATTCTCAGCTTCTTGCAGTTCTAATAATAACTCTTGATAATCGTCACTAACTGAAGATAAATCAGTTGTTCCAGCAGATTTATTAATAAGTTCTATTCCAGTACCACTATACCAAGATGATAAACTAGTGACTGGACTACCAGCTACTAAGTCGTTTCTTAGCTCAGTCTCACTTGATGCAAATGCTAACTTAAACCTTGTAAAGTTTGGAGAAGCTAACCTTACAGTTAGTCTATCTACCTGTTCGTTTTCTAAAAATAATCTAACATTTGTTAAGGTAAGGGTGTCAGAAGATGTAAAATCTTTATCAAATTGTAAAAATATAACAGAAGAATTGTTAGGGTCGTTTATAAATATACTATGAGACCCGTCAGCACTTATTGTACCAAAAGTGTCATTACCTACATTAACAGTAAAGCTATTGCCAGATGGTAATCCTGATACCGTTAAATCTAACTTAAAGTTTTTACCTTCTATTATATTTGCACTAAGACTGTAAGTGTTTACAGCTTTTACCTCTTCCCCACTAAAAGTTAAAGTACCTTGATTAATGCTAAAACCATCACCCTCTGAAACTTCTTCACTATTAAAATAAAATTCTAACTGAGAGTATGGAACAGCATCTGGGTTGTTTCTACCTAAGTTAGAAGACTTACCACCAAGACTTGTAGTTTTAACAAAGTTAGTTGTAATACTTGATAGCTCAGTGGTACTACCATTACTACCTTCTATTATTACCTCTCCAAATTTATCATTAGATATAGCGTCAACAAGAAATTGAGATATACTATCTTGAGATGGACCAAACTCAAACTCACCACCACTGTTAAATTTATCAATTGACTCAGTTAAATTTAAAACTTCTGTTATAATATAATCATCAGTAGATAGTCCATCTCCAGCAGTTTGATCATAAGAATACATATTAACATTATTTTCAGGATCACCAGGAGTAGTTGTTCCTTGCTCACCATCAACGTTAAATTCATATACTGTTGATCCTACACCATCCGCAGGACCAGGGCCAAACGTAGTTCCATCATCATCTACATTAGTGTCATTATCAGATTGAGAAAATCCAGTAGAACCATTAATAATAGTGTTTTGCCCAATATAGTAATTATTAAGATCACTGTAATCTTCCCCTATATCGTATTCTCCTTGAGGATAGTCTGTGTTTGAGAAAGTGCTTTTTATAATTAAATTAAAAGAAGCACCAGGCTGACTAGATGTAAATGTTATTGAAAAACTATTTGATCCATCAAATAAATCACCAGGAAGAAAATCTACTGAAGCATTTATGTTTATAGGAAGACCTGTAATAAGATCTACTACGCTAAAAGAAGATAAAGGACCTCCTGGTCCAAACTTATCATAAAGTGTCTGCGAGGTATTAGTTAACTGTGCACTACCAAACCATGTTGTAAAAGATGTAGATATAAAAACAGGATCAGAAGATTCATCACTCTCATAACCTATTGTAAAATTAGAGAAATAGTTTATTGACTCTGTTCCTGAAAACACAATAGTTTGAGATAGATTTACAAGATCAGGCTGAACATCATCTATACTAACACCTGTACCGTTGACACCTATACCTGATTCTACATTTACATACTCATTATTTTCAGTAATAAAATTATAAGGAACTAAGGTATTACCTTCTATGTTTTCAACAGAACCTGCTGTAGAATCTGATGATGATACACTTCTTATATTTAAAGCATCTCTGTAATCACCTTGTTTGATCAAGCGAGGATCAGAATCTTTATCCATCCCACCTGTAAAAACTTTCTTGTCTTGTGCCATTGTAAATTATATCTTAGGAGATTGCTTAAATGCTTTTCTAGAAATCTGCATAGCAGCCTCTTTATTAAAGTTCATCATTCTAGCTCTAGCTAATCTTTTCTCGTTGTAATATGCTCTCTTAGCCATTTGTTTTTCGTTAGCAGGAACGCCACGTTTTCTTTGAATGTATTTGTAATATATGTAGCAACGAAGAGCCTCCTCACAAAATTTGTGAACTCTAGGACCCTCCCCTATAACACCTTTTTGAATTAATTTAGCTTCTATAGGAACTCCACCTGAATCAGCTAATACTTTGACACCTGTAATAGTTACTTCATCAGATACTACTACATCTTGATCTGTATTAATTGCAAAAGTTAAATTTTCAAGAGAAAGAGGATTTACAATTATATTTTTATACGTTAAAGTAACTATGTTTGAGCTTGTATTTTGAGATGCTGTTATTCTAGTGTCTACAGGTGATATACCTAAATTAGGATAACCTTCATTTATGACAGTAGAAAATTTTTCTGCTACAATAGGACTAGAATCATTCGGACCAATTTGAATAAGACTAGAGCTTGACGGAGAACCAGTTGTAAAAGTAAATTCATGAACACCAGTACCATCAGGTTTTGGTGTTTTTAATATAGCTCCAGAAACAATTGCACCAGAGGCAGTAAGTGAGGACTTGTTAAATGTAAGCTCAATAACATGATCTCTTGGTTGAGTAGAGCCTATACCATCAGAAATGTACTCTACAAATACTGTTTTACCAGCAAGTTCTGAGGAAAAAGATATACTATTAAGATTTCTATTTAATCTATAATATCCTAAAGCGTTTTGTCCACCACCTACACCATATTTTCTACCCATGTCAGTGTGAAAATAAGGATTGTTCTCATCATAAGGGTCTTCACTTATTTGAGATGTTACACGAGCATCTAAAGATAAATTAGACTTATAACCCAAAGATACAAACTCATCAGCACTGTTTTTATACCCAACCCTTAATAGTTTAACAAAATCACTAGGTAAAGTACATTGAAGAGTGCTAGAGTTTACAAATAATTCATCTATTTTAACCTCCTGTTCTGCATCAAACTTAAGCTCTCTTAACCCTTGAAGTGCTAATAATCTTAATTGATAAATTTCTGCGTCTTTATCATAAGACGTGTCATCCATCATTAACTGAAAGTCATTTACGACCTCGTCTATACTTGTGTAATCTATTGCCATAATTAACTATCTGCTTTTATCTCACTAGCCTGTGCGTACTGAACAACATCAGCCTCTCTAATTGAAACTCCTAAATATTCTAATATCTTTACTACAATCTCTCCATGACATCTGTTAGATATTTTAAATCCATTTGATGACGAAGAATCATGAACAGGCTTACCCGCTACAGTAACGTAACTCCATTTTGGAGTGTTAGTGTTTATGTAATGGTAAGCTATAACTTTAGTTATAGTATCAGGAAACACACTAAATACTTTTGACGTCCCACCTTCTGATCCAAGTAAAGCTATAGGATACTCCATGGATGGTTTCACTAAACTACTTCTGAGTATTTGATTTATATCTTTTGGCTCTACAATATCTACAGGAATATTAGTTGAGATGTCATGATGCTCATCTACATTAATAAACATAGATTCTACATAATCAGAAGTTACAGCTACAGTTACACCTAAATATGGAATTGTCTTAGTAGTTACATTCATATCAGATCTAGTTAAAAAAGTAGCTATATCTTGTCTTGCCAGCTCTGGAGCTAAATTTTCTGCGTATAATCCTTGAGATTTTCTTGTAGGTGATTTTTGCTTTATTATAGAAAGTCGTTTATTGTATAGCTCAAGTTCAGCTTGCTTTGCTAAAAGGTTGAAGTCAGACGGACTTATAAACCCTCTCTGCTCCTTATTTGCAAACACCTGAACTAGCTTATATACTTCATCAATCGTCATTATTGTGTATTTTATTCCCTAGCAAAAGTACGAAATAAATCCGTATATCAAAAAAAGGGAGACCGTTAAGTCCCCCTTCTATATATATAGTCTTAATGTATTATCCATTAAGGGCTTGTAGCCTACGTTCTATCTCAGCATATATCTGTTCTCCCTCACCTTCAGAACAAAAGTCTACCATTCTGTCAATAGGTTTAGTTCCTATAGCAGGAACACAAATTGTATTTCCTGAAGATACCCAAGTAATAGCTTTTTTATCCATTCTTATTATTCCTGACTCTTGAGCCATTAATAATAATTGCTTCATTTCTGTTCTAGGATCATTCATACCAGCTAAGAAACCTTTAGGATTATTCTCTGCTTGTATTTTCATATCCCAACGAATTTCATCAACACTCTTATCAGTGTTTACACCTAGAACCTTAGCATATCCTACAAGCTCATTTAAAGGCATTTTAAGGGCAGCTTGAACAGCATCCATGGTATCATTAACCTTTGATATTTTATCTTTAGCAGATTTTTCATTATCCCTTATTTTAAACATGATATTTTTAGACTTTATTCTATGTGGATTGCTACCATTAGCGTTGCAAGTATCTAAATATTTTTTAAGAGTAGGATTAGTATGATCTACAAAAAGATAACCATTATTAAAAGCAATAGGCTCTCTCATTCTAGCAGTTTCTGGCTGTTCATCAGCAAATATAGATGTCTCACCAGGAACATATCTAATTTTTCTATTCTCACCAGTTGTAGGGTCAAAAATAATATCTTCAGCCTTCAATAAAGAAACTATAGGATACTGTGGCATACCATTTTTTCTTTTTGCTTTTGATATTAATTCGTAAACAGTAGGTTTAAACTCTTGTTTTCTATTAGTAAATTGAGGAGTGAATTTTTTTTCTACTACGGGAGCTTTAGCTTCGACCTTAGTGGACGTAGGAGGCGTAACAGCCTTACGTGTTTTTGTTGGTGTCATAATAATTATTTTCTAAAATTAACTTAAAGTTTTATAAAAGGAAGGGGACAAGCCCCTTCCAGTAATATAATTAATAGTTGTTAGCTATTAAGCTTGAGCAGCAGCTACAGCAGTAACAACATCTGTAATACCATCTAATCCATCTTTTGAATTTGCATCAAACAAAACAATTAAGTTTGGTGCACCTGCAATCATTGGTTTAGCAATAGCAGCACAAATAGTTTCAATAACAGTTCTCTGTGCATTAGTACCAACAGTCAATGTTAAAGTATCCGTAAGATTATCAGCATCAGCAGCAGCATTACCACCAGCAGCAAAAGCGTTCATACGAGGATGGAATCTTAAAACTAAACTAGTGTTTCCTGTGGCTTCCATACTAATAAGATCTGATACCTTAACTAAGTTAGATCCATTTACTTGATCATCATCATTAGCTGTAGTAGCATCTTTTCTAAAATAAAAATATTTCTCCATTTTCTTATGTCTTTATATATTAATAATTATGATTTTTTGAACAATAAGAAACGGTTAGGAGCAAATCCTTCAAAACCACGTTCAGTACGGTAGTGAGATCGCAACTCGTCTTTCTCGTTAGTTCTGTTTTGTAGAACCGCAGATCCAGTTAACCAGTGCTCCATCTCACGAGAGTAACCATTCGCAGCTTTGTATCGCATACGTAAAGAAGGAATGCTTTCTCCTGATCGTGGATCTCTTTGATTATCCATAGGGATACACATACCGAAACCATTGAATTTAAATCCATCACCACCTAATAAGTCAGGACGGTTAAATAGGTCATAAGTTTTCTTGTGGAAAGTGTAACCACCACGATGGAAAGAATTAAAGCCTAAATTCAACGCCATGTCTTTGCTGTTAGCAAAAGTACCATAGTTAGCACCACCAGCAGCATAAGCTCCTTGTGAAGCTAATAAGTCGTCAATATCTAAAGATAAGTTAATACCAGCGTAAAGAGC
>CEUO01094862.1_pt1 | contig 19681 bp, 20 predicted proteins | sample 531391 | NCBI WGS metagenome assembly CEUO01 (sample SAMEA2622799, study PRJEB7988) | marine metagenome | isolation source: saline water (ENVO:00002010), including
GTTGACCAGGAAGTAGCCGAACGCGCCTAGGGAAAGCCTGTACCCCCTCCGGGGGTGTGACACGGACCAATATTGGATTTTCTTGATTGTTGGCAACGGGGATCTCGACCGCAGAGGCGGACGAAATCAGAATCTCGTGCTCTCGCAACTGAACTGCGTGGGCGGAAGCTGCCAGCGTCAGGGCAACAAAAAATGATATGAAAATTTTCATAAGGAACCTCTAAACAACAAATAGGGTTGGCCGAAGCCAGCCCTTATCTGTCGGAATCATTGGTAATCAACAGTGATATCGACGGTTCCAGTAAACGCGGCTTCCTCCCAAGCACTCATGTTCATATAGCCAGCGGCGGCACTTGTAGGATCTTGGTAGCGCCAGGCGAGATACAGTTCGCCTGTTGCACTGGTAGTGGCATTAACTGGCGTACCTGCAAGCGTTGTTGGGGAAAATGTGCCTGCAACGGCGTCCGTGCAATCAACTGCTGAGGTCGCCACTTCAAATTTTGGCTCACCTGCACCGCCCAAAAATGTGATTTCCGCTCCACCGGGTGCAACCAATGTGCTAAATCCTGTCATAGTTACTGCGACAGCTTTATCTACATCTCCAGCCACCTTAAGACAGCCAGGAATGACACTCTCAGCCGGATCTTTGAGAATGCCATTGCTAGACCACTGTTTTAGGTTGATAGCCCCGGCAGGCATGGTTGCCCCCGGCGCGCGCTCAATCTGCATTTGGTATGCCTGGATTTCTTGGACAGTCAAAGCAGGAGGCATGGCAGTCACCTCCGCAGTGGCGGAGCCTGTTTCGGCAAAGGCTGAACCAGAGGCAGTAATCAAAGCAATGGCTGAGCCCATCACGACATAAATAGTCTTCATCTTCATAAAATATTCTCCTGATATAAGTGTGCTTAATGCAGGAGAAATTATTTCAAATGAAGCCGATGACGCGCGGGTCGCTATTTGCCCGTTTGGGGTGCAAAGAGCACTTTTCAAAAAATAAAATCTTTCACATGTGAAAGAAGTGGGATTCGCAATTACCGTAATTATGATAATTATCGTAATGAAATGCCGAATTGAATAATACTTTCCGGTGTTTAGTCGATGTCATCCTCCATGACTGGAGTCTCTAACTGCCAAAACCTATGAAATATCTCATCTCCGCCTTCAAGGTAAGTGTGGATTTCTCTCCCACACCAATCCAATTGAATGACAGCCAGCACAGCTTGCTGTAAATCGGGGTCTAAACATCTCAATCGACGCATATCCAGAGGCCACTCAAAGCCGTTGTAAAGCGCTAGTAAAAATCGACGTATATGTTTTGCTTGGCCGTGATCACCCTGTGCAATACTGACCAAGCGTTTAAGAGCAGGCACTCCAGTTTTAGCGCTCTCTACCCTCCGGTTAAAAGACTCCTTCATATCGGCCAACAGTCGCTCTGTGGCGTCCTCATTAGCCTCTTCCATTTCCCTGCGCGTGTCGAAACCGTTGAAAAAACCGGGTATTCTCTTATCAAGTGGGTATGAATCATATATTGATGACATTAAATTCTCCTGCAACAACTGTATGGCAGGTGAATCATCTCGCATCTTGAGCCAAACGGACGGGCGTGTTTTTGACTATTTGGGGCGCAAGCCGGAAAAACTTTCACATGTGAAAGAAAATAAAAAGGTTTAGTAATGGCCGGACAAGTTCCTTTTTCTGAATTTACTGTACACAATGACAATGGAAGCGATGAAGTTGTCACGTCGCAACAACTTGAGCAGTATGCTGAACTATATGGCATACCTCAGCTAATACCTGGGCGATACAGCGACCTCTTGCTCCTTGACCTATATCTATCAGAGAAAAATATTGGTTTATCTCCAGAGCAGGTTGTTCAAGAGATTAAATCGCTGGAGACAGGCAGCCAGAGTTATATGAAACCTCCCACGCAGTTTACGCGAAAACCGCTCAAAGGGCTGTGGCATAAGCATTTCCTGATGGTTACACCATCAAGCATGGCTCACAACATCCTGAACGAGTTAGGAAAACATGGCACTAAACGCGCTGCGGAAGCTGCATTTCATCCCAGCAAGGGTGAGAAGGTAACACCAGAAATGCTAAACGACTTCGTTAATCAAGTTGTCGAAGCGCCCATCCAAAACAGGAGTGATAGAGCAAGCCTCACAGGTGAATGGCTAATTTACGCAAAGCACAACGGCGAAAACTACTACCTCTGCATAGCCAACCACAAACATGGAGAAAATAACAGCGACGAGCACGTCGCTAAAAGGCTTGAAGCTGTTTGCTGTCGTGAGTTTGAATGGTTGAGAGGAGTCCTAGAAAACTGATAGAAAAAACGTTTCCATTAACTAACCAGAGACTTTCACATGTGAAAGTCTCTGCCTCCACCCCATAACTGTCAGTAGTCGTCCGCTAATGGGCTCAGAAAGACACTGCTTGCTTCCTGTGCTTGCTTAACAGCCTCGCGAACTTTCCCATCAGTCATATCCAGAACTCTTAGCTTTCCTTTTACCTCTGCGACGGACTCAATTCGGCGATAGAAATCAGCATGAACCTGGGCATAAACTGCCAAACCTTGTAGCTTGGGAAGCGCATCCGCAAGATGTAGTCCGTGAGGATCTACTATATCTGCAACAACCTGCCCGTCCTCTTCTGCAAAAAACAGAAAGTCAGGCCGCATAATCTTATGCTGTTCCGCATCTTGATATGCGATGCCGAGCGATGATTGCCCCGGAGTCTGTGGATTGCGATACCAAAATAGAAATCCTGGCTGAGAAGATTCTTTCTCAATTACGCGCTGCTCCCAGTCATTGAAATCAGACGGGAAGTTACCATGCTCATCGCACAACAAATGCCGTTTCCACGTTGGTAAATCATATTCCTTATCACCATGCCTAGCCTGTGTCATCTCGAACTTCGCTTCTGGCTTTATTAGTTCAATATCTTGAGGCTCTTCACTCATTTCTATTATTTGACGATAGGACTCTTTTCTATCGTCAGACAGGCATTTGATTTTAGGCCAGTATTCCTGCAACCAACCTTTAACGAGCGTGTTCGCCTTGTCGTCGAAATAGTCTTGAACTTCAATTACAAGGCCTAAACCGGCGACTGTTACCCTCGCTTCCACTATTGCCTCAAGAAAACCTTCAGGGTCTTCTTCAACACTTGCAACTTGACTTGCAAGGTGCTCGACGTATGTGCGTGAAACGTCAGGCGTAAATACTCTGGCAGCACGTCGGTAGGCGTCGTCGATGACAGCCATATCAGCATCCTCCCAGAACTGATTGAAGGTCTTATTCTTACCCTTCATGTCAGCGACTACTGTGCGTCCATCAACAGTCATTACCGATTCGCGTTTAGCTTGGATTTTATCTTCATACTGGAGCCGAAAATCGTCGAGTGCTTTGTGTAGTGCAGCATGAGCTTTACTTCCAGCGCCTTCAAGCAAACCGTCATCAGCTAACTCTTGAGCCAACGCCGTTAACCGTTTGGCTGGTTTTGCACCTCGCTGTGGTCGGGTTTGCGAAGGTAAGGACTCGAATTTATCCCAAATGACATCATCTACTTCAGGGTTCGGAAGCATTTCCACAGGGTTGACCAGAATCCGCCCAGGTGTAGCAGGAAGAGTGTCGTCACCACTCATTAAGGCCTCTACGACACTTTCCACTGTTTTCTTATTGAATTTAGGTAACAGGCAGTCAACAGAGTTTAATCTCTCATTACCTGGGACTCTGCGAGCCAACGGAGAGCGAACCATTCGACCAAGTAGCTGAGTGATGTGTGTTTTGTCACTCGCTGCTCGGAATGAAATCATAACTTCCGCCCGAGGGCAGTCCCAACCAGTACTGATTGCGTCCTTAGCTATCAGGACCCGAACCCATGTCGAGTCTTGAACCCGCTGGGGTTCGATGTATGGCACATCTCGGTCACCAAATCTTTGCGTAGTGTGATCTCCAAAAACGTGCGCAACGGAGCTTGCGGGAAGCTCGGGATAGCGCTCAAAAACTGTTTCAAGGGCTCGACCAATTTCATTGGGATCCGGAGTATTTGGAACCTGTAAAACCATCAGCGGAACGACCGTTTCTGCGTCCTTTTGATGTTTGGCGTACTCTGCCCACAAAATCGAGCATTCCTTGAGTTTATCCGATGCTCGTCTCACCAAAACTGTATCGAAATCACCAACCTCATCCGGTATATCAAGCAATATTGTGTCTTTTATCAGGCCTGACTCTTGTACCTTTGATGAATCGACAATTACGTCAGGGAGTTTGGTTCTTTTAACTGCTTTTTCTATCGCTTGGTTAAACCTCTCAACTGTAGCTGAGATACCCCAAATAACTGGAATACCAGGCACACCGCCAAACCCATTGATAAGACGTTGAACAATAGTTCCTTTTTCCTTGTTTGGTTTACCCATACCTCGATGCGCTTCATCTAGCACGAGGTAAAGCGTAAGGTCGGGGTCCTCCACAGTATTTTGTATGGTATCCCAGATAGTGTATGCCCTCAGATCAGGCCTTGTCTCAGGAAATAGACCGCCCGCTTTTTCCTCTAGCTCAGCTTGATCATGGCCCCTGACGAGCAAGCTATTTTTTCCTAGCTTTTGTGTATTCAAAAAATAAATCTTTCCCGGTTCGAACTTTGGCCTGTTGAATGTGTTCTCAACAACAACCATATCGCTATGATTGATACGGTCGCTGGACTCCATAAGCCTGAATCGAGTTTGTTCGTTCAAAGACGGATCGTCACTGAACCATACTACGACAGCGGTTGGATCTGCATCAAAATCGAGCTCATCGTCGCCATGGAACAACGCCTCAAAAGTTGCCGCCGCCATAACAGTCTTACCGGCACCAGTAACGGCAGTTAAGGAAAAGGCTGTCTTGTCTGCTTCGCTATGCCAATATCTGTGAGCCTTCTTTAAGTTACTCAGTGCGTCTCTAACAGCATCAGTTTGATAGTCTTTTAGAGTAAACTTCATTAATTATTCTCCGTTGGCAAAGCTAAAGTTGGTCAGGTATGCCTCGTAAAGACGAACTGGCTCTACATTTTTTGGCAATCGACGCGTAATCGCCTGAAAACGTCTATCATCATCGGTCACGATGTAAACTATACGAAGATTTTCTGCCTCGTTTATACATTGTACAAATGGAGTGGCTTGGTCTATGTCGCTTAAAATTCCATACGTTTCGGTAACGTCCCAACCTCTTTTCGAGAGGTTGTTGATGCGAGATCCCACTGCACCTGCTCTTAACCAAAGTAATGGAGCAATTTGTTTAAATGCGAGATTATGGTTTACCGCCTCTTTAGCTTCATACGTCAAGGTAAAGAACTCTGCATTTTCTTCAAAGCCCTCACTCATCGGAAATTCATCAGTAAATTTATAGTTTCCTTTCACATCGTCGCCTTCAGGAGTTTTACCTGTAATAGCGGCTTCGATTCTCGGCTTAGTGACGTGATCACATATGCCTAGTTTTTCCCATTCCTCATCGCCGGGTCGATATCCGGCTTTTAAAAGATTCTCCTGCTCATTGGGCGATACTTCGTTGTTGGTTACGCTAATACATTGGCGCCTACCGCCAAGCTGACGATTTATACGCATTACTGCGTGCGCCGTTGTTCCTGAGCCGGAGAAAAAATCAAGAACTGTAGCTTCCGGCTTCCGTGCAACGAAGAACTTTAAAGTATCCTCAACGGCATACAATGATTTTGGAAACGGGAAAGTCCTACCGGGTAGAAATTGTCTAAGCAATGAAGTGCCATATTCACTAGCACTATGGGATGTTTTATTCCACATCGTTTTTGGGTTTTCGATAGATTCTTTTTCTTCTGTGTACGCAAGAATCACAACACCATTTTCGTCACGATTAATAATTGATATAGCCCCTGTATCAATCTGTTCGATGATATTGTCAGTTAAATAGCTGAACGAAACTCGATCTCCGCCATTAAATCTACCTACGGAAGCATATCCTTTGCCGAAAAGCTCTCTGAGTCGCACATTACCGACTTGCCATCGGCCCTCAGTTCCGTCTTTTCGGATAGGCCAAATAGCAACAGTACCATCAGGAGCTTTCACAGAGTTCCTGTTTGCAGTTACAGGAAGCAAAGGCTCCCCAATGCTATGCAGTTGCCCTGTAACCTTATCGATAAAAACCGGATAAAATTGATGTTTCCGATCCGACCTTTTTGCATCTGTGCCACTTCTTAATAAGTTACCCCACCGAACTTTCTTTGCGGTCGCTTTTGGTGTTTTGTCCACATTGTCATTCTTCTTACCTGTCAAGATCATGGGATCATTTAGTTTAGTAACTGCTGCGGATCCGAAGAAAACGAAATAAATATATTCGTCTACACGATAAAAATCTTGACCCCTTGCGACACCTTTGGGGTTAATTAATGATGTTACCATTTGAATTCTAGCTTCAGGGAAAATTTGTTCTAAAAGCATTCCCAATCGTAGATATTCTTTCTCATCAATGGTCACTATTAATACTGACTCTTCAGGCTTCAAAAGCTCCTTAGCAATCAGTAATCTGCGTTCCATCATTGCTAACCATTTGCTATGACGATACTGATCATCTCTTTCAACGTAGTTATTGTTGTATTTCCAGTCTTTAGCACCTGTGTTATACGGAGGGTCGATATAGATGACGTCAATTTTCCCACGATGCGTAAATGTTAGCGCCTTCAGTACATGATAGTTTTCTCCGTTTATGACGGTATGAGCGGGCTTCGTATCGCTCCGTCTCACGCTTCCCGTGCTAACTAATCCGGGGTAAATTTTATCTTTGAATTCAGCTACAACTACTAAATCTTCGAGAGCCACGTCTTTTTGTTCAGGTGCATCCGCGTTGATAAGCTTTAAAGATGCCTTACCTTTAGATTTATTGATAGCAGTAACAGACCAAAGACGTTGATCTCCTTTATCATTAGTTTTCCGAGGCGGGAGTATTCTAACTTTATCTCCCCTTCTTACCGTTCGAAGAGGTAACTCAACAGCTTCTGGCCGATGTCGCTCAAAATTCAGCCCGAAAGGAAGTCGAGCTGAAAGCGCCTTGAACTCTTTATCTAGGTCGGCACCAAGAGTTGGGTCTTTTGCCTTTACGCTGGCAATTAGGTCAGTCAATCGTGACACATCTGGCTCCTATTTTTTCTTGGCTTCATATCCGAGTAGATTCTTGATCATTACTTCGGAGCCGGTATTGCTGTTCCAATGCTTGCACGACCAGTTCTCGTACAGTGGTCTCCTGCTCAATCGATAACCGCTTGAGATGTTTATGCAAAGCGCTAGGTATATCCACGGACAGGCGCTTACTACCTGATTGGTCGGCTGTTTTTTGCTCAGTCATAGTGGTTTCCTGTGTTTTGAGCTACCGCCGTACGATATCAACAATACAACATTTGTACAAATGTTGGTTGGCAGAAAAACTTTCACATGTGAAAGTTTTTGGCTGGTCAACTACCTCGCTTGAGCATCTGCTTGATACGGTCAATGTGCTGCCGAGCTATCTCCGGATCGACCGGGCGTGGCTCAGGTGTCTTTGGCAGCGCTTTGGGAATTTCTCGGTCCAGTTCTTCACCTTCTAGTACCCGTCGGACGGCGATATCGTACGATTGTTTGAACAAGGGCCAGCTTTTATCCTGTGGAAGATTGGCCAGCTCGTACTTCCCGGCCTCCCTTGCGGCCACATATACAGCCGGATGCGACCATTTGCTGCAAATGCAGGCTGGATGGGAATTTCTAGATGCTTCCTTGAAGGCGGACTCGGGTGTCGGCAACCCGTAGTCCCCTGGGTCTGGTTGGCACCACTTGATGAACTGTCCCAGACTGGGCCAAAAAGACGACTCTGAACGTCGCGCTTTTGCCAAGCCCCATTGTAGTTGGAGGTCGGATGTGATTTTGGCCTCCACTAATCCTCGCGCCCACACGCGTTTTGCAGAATCAATATCGGATTTGGATGGGAACGTCTGACGCCACGCTGGAAAGCAGCTTTGAAGCTCTGCAAACAGGCGGTTGATCACCGCCGCCGCTGCCCGAAGTCTTTCGGGCTCCGGCTGAGGTTCTGCATAACGGGGGCGGGTGGTAGCTTTGCGTTGTTCACCCCGGACTGTTTTGGCGTTGCTATCCAAAGAAATGATTTCGGCGATGTTTCTTGCAGTCATCGTCATAACCCCTCGGCCCATGAGGTATCGGTGAGATCATCAACTAGGGAGCGAGAGCGACGGTCAGAAGTAGATGCCTGTTGTTGCTCAGCATACCGTTGTCCTCGCATCATCCATGTACGCCAAGCACCGACGAGAGCTTCAGTGGAATTGAACAGCTGGGACTGCCCGCTGGGGTGATCAATAAAAATTTGGCTTTCCCACTCAAGATTGACGAGCGGTGTCACAGATTCCGCCCAGTTGCGCATTTCATCAGTGATGACCAAATCGCGACGCGTAAATTTTTGCGAGGGAGAGCATTCTCTACTCTCTCTAATCTGTTTTTTTGATTCTGTTTTTTTTATTTCTGTCTTTTTTATATCGCCGTGTTTACCGGCGACGGGTGAACCATTGACGGTTGATCCATCGACGGAAAACACGTCCATGGTTGCACCATGCCCTGAATTTCCGTTCGTGGTTGTTTGAGCCTCCTGATACACCTCGGACACCCAGTCCCATGTGCCATCAGATCGCCTCGATTTGATTCGTACCATATAGCCTGTATTTTCCAATTCAGCGAGCAGGCGGCGAAGCTTGTCTCGCCCAATCGAGCACTCATGTTGCAGCTGATATGGGCGAACCTCCCAATTGGGCGGACGTGAAATTAGTTTCACTAACAGCCCCAAGGCGTCGAGCGAGAGGCGTGGATCGCGGATAGTAGGGTTTGGCAGGACGGTGAATTCCTGCCCCTGAGCTCGACGGATGACACTCATGCTGCACCTCCAAGGGGTGCGCAAGCCTCTTGCGGTGAGATGTAAAGCGCTGACTGCCGCCGATGGAGTTCTGCTCTGATAATTTTTCTTGCGTGCGAACGGTGAATCCTGGCCTTTCGAGCGAGCGATATAGTGCAATAAGATTCATCGCATGGGCTGCCTGATGCGGCGGCAATATTAAGCATCAAGGCGAAAAGTTCAGATGAGAAAAACTCTCTGACCTGCTGTGAAAATAAGGGGTTTTGTTTTGTCATGGTAAACCTCAACAGAATTTGATGTTGAGGCACTGCGCTCGCGGCTGATAGTCAGCACTCGGCCCCGCTCGTGCCAGATAGCGAGGGTTAATGGCGAGACGCAAGAGCACATACAGGCCAATTACAACCTGTAAGGCCGCCCCTGGCATTAGGCATTGCCTGGGACTTGCGGTGGAAAAACTTTCACATGTGAAAGAAATCCGCTTTCCAGAATTTCCCGATGGGAGGCTTCCGGCCTGTACCTTGCTAGGGATGAGCAAACCGAAGGTTAAAATTCATTGCTGTTTCTTTTCAGGGGCCAGCTACCCACTTATTCCTTGTGCCTGACTCTGTTGACTGTGTTAGCCAGCGAAACCTGAGACAATTAGCGCACCAATTATCTTGTGTGTAAATCCCAGCAGATCGATACCGAACGACTCCAAAATTGCTAGTCCCGCTAGAGCTACAATAATTTTCATCTCAAGTTGTGCAGTCATAAAGTGACCTCCTTTTTTAAAACAACTTCATTCTGCCAAATTTTTCTCGATGCCGCCCGGCTGTTTTTTCCCATTTGGGGCGCACAGCCGAAAAACTTGATCGGCTATAGGGACGGTCTCAAAAAGGTCTCTTGCGAGGCCCACCGAAAGCTAATGCCTTCTAAGCCGCAACCCTTTCACTCTGAAGGTCTCGTAAAAGTCCTTTTCGGGACCCCGCTCGAAACTACGGGCTTAGCTTTACCTAGACGCTAAGTAATGGGTCCCATAAAGGACTCTTGTGAGCTCCAGCGTTCTGAATCGGTCTCTTTACACCCGGCAGGGTCTTTTCTGAGACCCGCTCAACGCATGGTAGGCATATTTTTTTCTTATGCGCCCAAAAAGGGCAATTCGACGTGGGTCGCTTTTGGGAGTCCCGTGTAAGTCTACCTCTGTCATCAAAAAGAGGAGATTTCAAATGACGCTGAATAAAACGTTTTATGCCGCGGTTACCGTGCTTTTAATTGGACTCTCTGGGTGCGCATATAACCCAAACAAGGTAGATGGGGTTCAAGTACATGTAGAGAGCAAAAATGGTGAGTCGCTTTGCCACTTAAAATATGACCCAGCCAAGTTCAATTCCGATAACAAAGAGAGAACCGGGAAGCAGTTACGCCGACATTACAGTCGTCAGCTAGACGAGTGCACCTTCATAAAATTCACAGCAAACGTGGATGACGGGAGGGTCTCTAATGAAAAAAAATAATATTTTCACTCTCAGTAGCCCCCATACTTGCTTCCATTGCTGCGGCAGTACATATCTGCGAATTCTGGAGGAGGCAGCAGATACTTTGACCGCTGAGGAGGCAATCCAAACCATTGTATATCGTCTCTCTATCCTGGGCGAAAAGCGTCGCGAGTATGCCATCAAAAAGCTCGCGGAGCAGTTCCAAAGACTTGCGGATTTCCCTCCAAACATCACCCCAAGCCTGGCGGCTCGGGGACCCCAACATGGGGTCGTAAAATCAGGCCTTCGTCCAGATTTTTCTCCACACCCCACTCACCAGTCGTGTGCTGTCTCATCCGGCGCTGTTGCGCCGTCTGAGGGGACTCCCTGCACCTCCGAGCGTTCGGAGTCGCAAGGGAGTCAAGAGCATAGCCACAAGGCTTGGGAGGGACACTAATGGGAGTTTCTAAGGCGTATCGAATCCAGATCTATCCAAGCCGAACCGTTCACCTTTTACTGAAGGAGCTGGCCCAAGAGTCGGGCCAGACCATCAGCAAAACGGCAGTTTCTTTGATTGAGCAGGCCCTCAACAGCGACTCCGTTTTGAGTGAAGTCAGACTCGTCAAACAAGAGCAGGTGGACATATATCAACGGTTAGTTGAACTCATTTCAATCAATGCCGCCACGGTCGAATACATGCTGAAAAAGTCATACAAACCGGAAGAAATGGTGGAAGCACGACAGGCTATTTCGAATGGAGCCAAGGCGATTCGTGAGCACTTTTCGGGAGGAAATGAAAATGCCGGAAATTAGAAAAGGAAAGATCGGTAACTTTATTCGTGGAGCCGATACTTGGCTCCATGGACAGCAAATGTTTTTCTTTAGCTTCGCCTGGTTAGTTCTATTAGGACTTCTCCTGGCCACTGCATTATCTCTTATATACATCTGGTTATCGTTGGATAAGTGTACCTTGAGTAATAGTGCTACGTATTACTGGGCACAATTGAAAGGACTAATACATCCATATTCATCAATAGCTATAGGCGAGTGTGTTCCATTGGGAAACAGCAGCTCGATACCGCTGAAATTGGTAACGGAAGAACAGTTTTTTAAGGGAGCCGCTAGCAAAGTTGCTGGTCAATTTGTATGGGCGTTTCTCGCGAGCTTTATTCTATATACCCCGCTAGGTGCTTTTCTTGCCATCAAGGCAGCGAAACGAGGCAAGGAAATTAAGGAGGACAAGTTTATTCGTGGGGCCAAGCTGGTATCAGTTGAAGAGTTAAAGATAGAGGTTGCCGATAAGCATGGTCCCTCTGATCTTACCATTGGTGATTTTCCGCTACCTGTTGGATTTGCAAAAAAGCACACGCTGATCAGCGGTACCACCGGCGCGGGTAAATCGACGGCTTTAACCCATTTGCTGAAAGCGATTCGTGCGCGTGGTGATAGAGCTGTGGTTTATGACAAAAAAGGAGAGTTTGTTGAAAAGTTCTACCGTGACGGAGTGGACCACATCCTCAACCCGGCAGACAGCCGCTCTCACCAATGGACACCCTGGGAGGAAATGGCTTCTCCATTTGATGCTGACTGGATCTCAGAAACCCTATTTCCGCAAAACAATAGCAACGGTGGTGGCAATGATAAGTTTTTCACCAACGCTGCTCGCAACGTAGTCTCGTCAGCGCTTCAAACCTTGTATCTAGATGGCCCGAGGTCTGTGCTAACGCTTCTTCAAGCGACGGCGTGGAACGATGCAGAGCTGCTCCAAGAGCTAGTAGCCGGAACCCCTGCATCAGCCTACTTCAACGAGGAGAACGAGAAAACGCTCGAAAGCATCCGTTCAACCATCGTTGATGGAGTCCGACCTTTGCGGTTGCTCAAAGAGAACGAGTCCCAAGGATTTTTCTCGATCCGCGATTGGATAGCCGAGAGTGACGCCCAGAACGCAGATGACTCGTGGCTGTTTCTGCCGGTTCGGGAGTCTGACATCGAGATCCAGAAGCCTTTGATCTCTACATGGATTCAATCTACTGCCAAGGGCCTCATGGCGCGCGGCGTGGACAAAGATAGGACTCTGTGGCTGATCGTTGACGAACTCCCTAGCCTCAAAAAGATACCTGCCCTCTCGATGCTAATGGCGGAGGGAAGAGGCTTTGGTGCCGCTGTTGTTCTGGGTATTCAGGAAATAAACCAGCTTGAAGAGGAATTCGGAAAGAACACTTCCAAAACAATCCTTGGCCTGTGCTCTACCCAGCTCCATTTCCGTTTAAACAACGCAGATACTGCCGAATGGGTTTCCAAGGTGCTTGGCGAGGCCGAACGAGAGGAGATAGACGAAGATCTCAATTACTCCGCTGACGACATCCGCGATGGCGTAAGAGTCTCGTCCAAACGCCAAAGCAGAAAGATTGTGCTTCCCAGCGAGATCATGGACCTTCCGGATCTGTCCTGCTACGCCAAGATTTGGGGGGTAGAGGGCAAAGCTCGTATCGACGTGCCGCTCCTGCCGTTACCGCCGGTCTCTGAAGGTTTTATCCAGGGTGATGAGAACGAAACAGTAGGTATGCGCCTTCTTAATGCGGCTCGCGCCTCGAAGGGCACTCTGGCAACTGAGTCTGTACCTAACGTACAAACCATCGAAACCGAAGGTTTAGGGGTTCGTGAAGAATCGCAGGAAGGACCTTCTGGCAATGCCCAACGAGAAGTGCAGAAGATTCTTGACTCCGTAGGGATGGATAACGATTCCCTGTTTTTGGGTATGTTGGGAGATAAAAAATCATGATGTCACCAAAAGCTATAAAAAGTGCGGCACAAGCGGGTCACTACTTTGAACACGACGATTATTATGTAGACGGCTTATCGCCGTCTGAGTGGGTAGGCTCGGGTTCAGCAGCGCTAGGTTTATCAGGAGACGTGGATAGAGAAACCTTCAAAGCTCTTCTGGAAGGTCAGCTCCCGGATGGGCAGAGGCTTGGAACTGTCAGAGATGGCGAGTGGAAGCATCAGCCTGGAATTGACTTGACGTTTTTAGCACCCAAGAGCGTTTCTATTTTGGCCGAGGTCGCGGGTGACCAGAGACTACTGAGCGCCCACGACAAAGCTGTGCAGAACGTTCTACGCCATATAGAGCAAGAATATATTGTTACTAGAAATCGTAATCGAGCTGAAAATACCGTTGAGTACGAGAAAACAGACTCAATGGTTGCGGCAACTTTCAAGCATACAACCAGCCGTGCTCTTGATCCGCTTCTGCATACTCACGCGGTAATTATGAATGCGACACAGCGAGCGGACGGGCAATGGAGATCTATCGAGAACAAGCCACTTTTCATTGACCAGAAGCACCTGGGCCTTGTTTATCGTCAATACCTTGCGGAAGAAGTGCAGTCTTTGGGCTACGCTCTTGATCACGGTAAAGATGGAACTTGGGAAGTTGCGTCCGTTAGTAAAGAGGTCATTCGCGAGTTCTCAAAGCGCTCAGAGGCTATAGAGAACGCTCTGGAGGATCGGGGAAAGACACGAGATTCAGCGACAGCCGCAGAGAAAGAAACAGCCACGCTCGACACACGAGATCGCAAGGTTCGCGTGGAGCGTGGTGAGCTTCTTGAACAGTGGCAGTCCGAAATCGGCGAAGACAAACTTAACGAACTGAAGGAAATCATTGGACAATCAGAAGCCAATCGCCCGACGCTTGAAATGAAGACGGAGGCTCTTCTGGAGCGGGTTCAGGTAGCTAACGAAGCTGTTATGTGGGCTGCCGAACACCTTGGTGAACGTGACACCTCTTGGTCTCGTCACGAGCTTCTTAAAGAGGCCAGCCGTTACGCAGGGTCTCGGGTTGTTCTTACTGATGTCCAGAACGCCATCGACGCAGCGGCAAGTGATGGATTGCTTCAAGAAAAGTCCGTCCGCATCTACGACAAGGTGAGTCAGCAGGAGATAGATGTCCGAGGTTACACCTCCAAAGCGGCCATCGTAATCGAAGACGAAATGCTGAAGGAGGAGTACATCGGCAGAAATCGCGCCGGGTCTCTTTGCAGTAAGGAGAGAGCGACAGAGGCCATCGCCAAGGCAGAGGAGAAGGCCAATGCCGCCGGTTACGAGTGGAACTCTGACCAGAAGCGTGCTACCGAGGGAATTCTCACCTCAAAAAACCGGATTATTGGTGTTCAGGGCTTCGCCGGTACTGCTAAAACCACCTCAGTCCTACGAACGGTAGCTGAGACAGCAAGGGAGATGGGATATGAGGTGAGGGGGCTTACTCCCACGAACTCTGCTGGGCAGAGCCTGACTGATGGTGCTGGAATTCAGTCTGGAACCATTCAATCCTTTCTAGCACAGAACCGGAACGAGTGGGTTCAAGAACGGAAAACCCGTTCTCAGATCGACAAAATCGACAAGCGACTGGACCAACTCGAAAAAGCTCTCGCCAATCCAGGCACGGACGAAAAAACAGGCGTTCGGATTCCTGATAACTCCCCCCTCTACCAGAAACGGCTCGACGAATTCCGAAATGAAAAAGCGGAGCTACAGGCAGAGCGTGAAGGACTTGGACAAATGTTGGAGAAAACGCCCCAACTTTGGGTTGTTGATGAGTCCAGCATGGTCGGCACCAAATTAATGCGAGACCTCTTGCAACGTGCGGGCCAATCGGGGGCTCGTGTCGTGCTGACTGGTGATGTTCGCCAGCTAGCTTCTGTCGAGGCTGGAGCTGGCTTCAGACAGCTTCAGAATCACGGGATGGAAACCTACCATCTAGAAGAAATCGTTAGGCAGACTAACCGAGGAACTAGGGATGCGGTTTATCTCTCTTTGATGAAGAAGGCGAAACAGGCACTCGACCGAATCCAAGAAAGCGGTAGTGTGATCAAGGAGATGGTCGCCCAGAAAGGGAATGGAAAAATCGACCATGAAAAAAGCGGTGAATTGCGCAGGGAAGAGCTTGTGAAGGACTACATGGCTCTCGCGCCAGAAGAACGAGCCAAAAGCATCATCCTAGAGCCCAGCCGGGAAGGTAGGAGCCGTACCAATGATCTTATTCGCAGTGCTTTGAAGGAAGAAGGCACCCTTGGCGACGAAATTCGGGTTCAGCGGTTGTCTTCTGTCGATTCAACTGAAGCCGAGCGGCGACTGACTGGGACATACCAAGATGGCCGGATCGTCCGATTTGCCCGCAGCTTCAAGAGAGAAGGCATCAAGCAGGGAGCATACTACGAGGTTGTTGGGCGTGAGGGGCAGGATGTACTGTTAAAGCTACACGGTTCGGATGAGAAGGCGGACTTTATCCGTTTTTCTCCTGAGCGTTATTCTGCCAAGAATGTCCAGATCTTCAGCCTGACGGAAAGCGGCTTGGCCGTTGGTGAAAAAATTGTCTGGCGCGACAATGATAAGCCTTCTGGCAGGCTGAACAACGACTGGGCTACTGTAGAGAAAATTGAGGGGACGACCGCTACCTTCCGTCTTGCCAATGGAAAAACTGCCGAGTTCGACATGTCGGAGCTGGGAAACTCCCACTGGGATCATGGGTATGCCATGACCGTACATGCCGCCCAGGGTAAAACAGCTCAGAACGTCTTTGTGCACGCGGAGACCAACAGAAAGGCACTGCTGAATACCGAGCAGTTCTATGTCCAGATTTCACGGGCAAAGAATGGAGTTTACCTCTATACGGATTCCCGAGAGGGTCTCATCAAGGCTGTAGAGCAACGCACAGGCCAGAAGCAGGCGGCCAAAGAAAGCCGGTTCCAGGATCTTGCCCCGCTAGATCATCTGATGGATAAACTCTGGGATCCAGTGATGCCTCAGAGGGAACAGCAAAAGCGGCAGGAATCTCCCCAGCAGAATCAAGGGCGCGACCGTGGAGGGATAGAATTGTCTCGCTGACAACGATAACTGCCACGGACGGCGGTATACCTCATAAGTGTAATTATCATAATTACGGTAATCGGAAATCCCATTTCTTTCACATGTGAAAGTTTTTCACAGTCAATTCCCCTACGCGCCCCAAATGGGCAGAAACACATGGGCGAGTCCCACGTTACACGCGCGACAATACCTCCGTTTCATTAATACGGAGGATAACCCATGAAACCTATCAAACCATTTGCGACGGCTGTTTGCGTCGCGCTTCTAGGCGGTTGCGCGTCTATGTCCAACCCTGTCTCTAGCCTAACCGGTGAAGCCCCTCACCCTGAAGCACAAGCCACTGCAATAGACACTGGAGGAGCGCTAACTACCCTGCAATCAGTCGGCTTCGTGGAAAGTGATTTTGGTTCACCAGCAGCGATGCGCTCTGCCGCAGTCATGCTGTCAGCCCTAGGTGAGGAATGGCAGGCATTTAATGCATGGACAGAAGAGTTTTTCGAGCGCCAGGCCGAACTCAAAGGAAAAATCAGTTTCTCAGAATGCTTTGGAGAATCTGGAAACCTCCTGACCTACTCCCAGTACGCTGATGAAGAGGTTAAGCGCCGGGTTACCTATGCCAATACCCCGGATCTACAGAAAGGGGAATGGCAGAGAGCCGAACTGGAAGCGGGCAAGAAGATGGACCTCGATGACTTTGTGGAGTGGCAGATTGCGCGAGAAAATAACGAAGTTCTCGAACAGCATCGTCAGAGAGCACTTCGAGAATATGGTAGTAAATGCACCATCGGGACACCAACACACCATGCTCACTATGTTCTAAACGTACACTTTGCCGATGTAAAGGGCTCCTTATTCGCGGCGGCTATTGATCGTGCAGGTGCACATAGAGCGTTGGAAATGACCACCAGAGCCATGCAACAGCAGGTTGGCTCGATTAATGAGGTCACCAAAGCGCTTTGGACACTATCAAATGACGGTGAATGGCGCACTCCCACTGCGCCTTTGCCCGCCTTCGTCGGACGTTCTGAGGGAATCCTTCCGTGGCACTTGGCCGGCATGTGCTCACCTTTCGGCTCCGGATCTCGGAACAATGAACCCGTGCCAGTCGATGAAATCGCGGTAGCCCTGGGCTTTGAGCCTCGCCCGACAGACGGAGGCTGGCATTGCCTCACGTGGTCCGACTACAACTGGGAAAAGGTAGCTGAATTAGTTGCAAGTGAATCCAAGCTGCTTCGACAGTACATGGAAGAATACTCTCCAGTCTCGAACGGATACGCTGTTCCGAGCTGGGCTTACCCTGGACCGAATCATAAAGACCAGAAATTTTATACGCGTCGTCGGGATCTTAAGCGGGACAGCGGCATGAGTTCACGGTCAACTGTTCACGAACGTGAGACTTGCACAACCTATGCGGCGAAGAATTCCAACCTAGTGACTTGGTCATACCCTGCTTGCAGTACCCTCGAAGACCTGTCAAATGCCTTCGACAACAGGGCTGAGTTGATGCGCGCCGCAGGCCGAGCTGATGCTTTTACGTGCTCCCGCGACCTCACTGCCAGCTCGTACGCACCAGATGTATCAAAATGCCCTTCAGTGTTCCCCCGTTCGTCGATGGAGAGCGGAATACATAAAGTCAATTCCTTATAGTTCACCTCGGGGCCTATTGGCCCCTTTTTTTGACTGTTGCGCCCCAAACGGGCAATTAGCGACCGCTGCTTCAAGTAGAAAACGCGAAATAATGTCTCCTTCATGAAGATATATAAACAGGAGATGACTCATGAACAAATCAGCACTTTTATTTTCGATTCTTTCGGTCGCATCGGTTTCTGGCTGTCAATCGCTTATGGGGCCGTCCGAAGAAGTTCCCCTGACTGTACAAGGATATGAGATTACCGTTTCCACTGGGAAGTCCCTTGCTTCCTCTCAGGCGATCAGTCAAGTCTTTTTGCACGACGGATACAATGAGGTTGAACACTTTGGAAGAAAGGGAGAAAACGACAAAGTACAGGCTGCGTCAATCCATCATCAGGGATTATCGGAAATAGTCCTTAAAGAGTCGGTCTATCTCGAAACCGATTTATCGAATAAGCACAGCGAATCATACAGAAAAGTAAGGTTTCGAGTCGGATGCCAGGAGCTTGAGGATACAACAGTTTGCCGAGCAAAAGTAATTTCAGCTCAATCCGCGAGCCACTTTCTCACCAGAAACGAGCTTTCCGATTGGAATGAGACGAACAGTCTTCGATCAATCGTCAGCCCTCAGTACCAAAGCAGTATTGTGTACCAAAGAAACTAAGCAAGGAGTCTCACCATGGGAATCTTAAAACGTTTACTTCCTCGCAACTCTAACAATAGCGATGCGGAAAACGCCGACCGGATGCTAAAAAAACAGCTAGCGTCCGCTCGCAGAACTCTTGAACAGCATGAAAAAAACATGCGGGAAACGCTAGCGCATCTCGAACATATCCTTCATCCGGCTAACTATGTCAGCGCAAACTTAGAGAACGGCATCCTGACAGTAACCCACCGATATTGATAAGGAGAAAACTATGGATACTAAAGATAAAGCGAGAGTAGTCAGTATTTTGGACTCATTATCTAGGTCAGATCAGTCCGACCCGCATAAGTTTTTGTCTGAGATAAACAAGGCGGCAGAATCTTCTTTAGATCAAGCCAATATAAAGCAATTTACGAATAGTCAGCCTGAACCAACGCTGAAGCAATCTTCTCTCGATATTAGTAAGCTCAGGGAGGAGTCCGCGCTACCGAGAGAGCAAATAGAGGCCATTGAGAAAACTGCGGAACTGGTTCACCGGCTCGAATCGGCTGGATTTCAACGACCAGAAAAGGAAAACTGGGTCAGCGAAATGCTGAACAACCATCAACGAGGATACCTACAGAATGACATTTTCACAGAGGCTGCTGTAGGTCTCGTTTGGATGGCCGCGAAGTTAGCGGAGAAAGCTTTTATAAGCCCTGACAAAGAGCAAAAAACTGACCTGAAGAGCGAACTAGTCTCCGAAATCAAAGGTGAGCTCACGAAAATTAGCAAAGCCGCTGAGAAGCAGCTTGCTCATAGTCATATCAGGGATGCGGCAGCGGAGCGGAATCAGGTTATGTCCCATGCAATATCTCAGGCTCGTGAGCTTTGGAAAAGCGGGCAGGAGCAAAAAGCAGACAAGCTCATTGTTCAAACCCATAACAAGCTAACTCAAAGCGCTCGAAAGCAGTTCATGCACTACGAACCAAGCCCAGAGCATCGGAAGGTAGTATCGCAGGCCGAGGGTCGGGAGAAGGAGCGAGCAAAACTCGCAGAAAAAGCCCAAGATGCGACTATTGGTCACCAGAAAGAACGTGACCGGGACAAAGGGTTGAGCTTGTAGCAGTCAGTCTGGTATCAGAGAGCCCCGGTACATCCGGGGCTTTTTTGTTTGCCCAGCGAAGCTGGCAAACCCGTCAGGTTGA
>CEUO01022123.1_pt1 | contig 19594 bp, 9 predicted proteins | sample 531391 | NCBI WGS metagenome assembly CEUO01 (sample SAMEA2622799, study PRJEB7988) | marine metagenome | isolation source: saline water (ENVO:00002010), including
ACCTGTGTAGTCAGGGTCTGTAATCCAGGTGCCGCGTCCGGACTTATAAATGTATTCGTTTATGCAAAAGAAAATCGTAATCTTTCCTTTTTCTAATACAACGGTTTCAATTTTTGCATCTGGGAGTAGATCTCCAATGGTATCAATCGCAGGCATTCGTATTGTCCTCCTCGTCATAGATACCTCTGCTCGCATCTTCTAAATTCTCCTCGTCCATTTGAGCGATCTCGTCTAAACTCATTCCGTAAATATCGCTAGATGGGCCGCCGGAAGTTGTTATATCTGCAGGTGCAATACCGAAAGCACTAACAAGAGATTCTAAGTCTGAGATGTTTGCAAAGCGGCCGGAAGATAAAGCTCTCCTCAGTACGTCCCTGTTTATCTCTGAATCTGCCTCTACATCAAAATAGTTTTCAACCATAGATGAATCAATCGTGGCCGGGGTGAGGCTGGCGGCTGGATCATTATCCATAATCATGCCATCAACAATTTTATTAAATGGTCTTCCTGCTCTAAACTTTAATGGATGTAAGATTTCGTCACCAGTTGTCTCGTCAATCTCAATTCTATAAATTTCGATATCGAAGTTTTTATTGTCTGAGGTGGCGTTCTTTTCTTCCAAAAAGAGAAGAAATTCCGAATCTTCGTCCTCTTTCAAAGTTAGAGAACTTCCATCTGGAAAAATATGGCCATAGACCGAGGAGTTGGCATCAGTTCCTGCAATTGCCCTGGAAGTGAATAATCTTTTCTTGACGTCAATCTGGGGGATATTAATGACCGAGCCTGTTTCGTTGGAGAAGTATAGATTTCTCTGCACTTCGCTGGTGTCCCCTAATAGCAAATAAGATCTCCAAGCAGGGTAGTATTTTGAAAAATTCCCTGAACTTCCTATCGGCTGATGGATGTCCATTCTTTTTGCTCTCTCGGCTCTAGAGAATTCGATTGTCGTAGGATCATCGACCCTTTCCATGGTCGCTTTGATGCCGGCCGTTCGCTGCTCATCTGGCAACACTCTCTTTTGCCACGTTGTTGTTTCGAGCGGGGAAGTGTGAATCTGGATCTTTGTTCGTGGAGTTTCCTTGATTCTCTGATCGACGTTTCCTTCTGAACATCCATATTCGTCATCATAAATGACATCACTGTCAAAGAAAGCGTAATACGCAGGCTTGAGCATGCCGTTGGAATATAGTTCCTTTCCCCACGAAGTGAGCTTAATCTCTAGTACTTCTTCTTTTTTATTAAAAAAGGTTGTCATTCTTCCTCTTCCTTCTCGAAAGTCACGCTCACGTCTACTTTTGCTCTATCAACGAGAGAGCAGTAATCATAAGGCCAATTATAATTATAATCTGGAACAACTTCTACCTTTCCATCTCCCTGGAAGTCGAACTTAAACCTGGTGTCGTCGGTTGAGTCTGTCGTAATACTATAGTAATTCCAGTTTGCTTTTTTCTTTACTTTGAATACCATAAATTTTATATTTGTTGGGAATTCCATATTGTGGAAGAAATTGTGCTTATCAAAATTATGCGTAATCTCAACTTCGTCAGTTTCTGGATTCATCGCAATTGATGGCATGACCCCTTGCCAAATATCAATTAAATCTCTTTGAGTCAAATCATGATCAAACTCTAGGAAATAAGCGGCAAAAGGCTTGATATCGTCGTATTGTAAAAAGTTATATTGCGGCGGGATGACATAATCTCTCATTCCTGAGATTAATTCCGATACAGATGTTGTGGGGTTTTCCTCACTAATCGCATATCCCTTATCTTCCACATTCTTTTTCTGCCTCTTCAGCTCTGTTTTGCTGAATCTGATGAAGTGCATTCCCTTTTCAATTTCCACCGTCTTGAATGGAATCTTTCTATCAACGTAAGGTATAACCATTACAGCTTCGCTGATCCTCTTCTTGTCCGCAACTGTTCCAATCTTCTTTGTTCCTGCGGTAAAGCCACAAAGCTCAATAAGAGAGCCATCGGATGAGGCCTTTGATGTTGATTCTCGAAGCTCAAAGTAGTAACCTTTGCTGGAGTCGGGTGGGTTTCCATGACTTGTCCAGACTGAACTTGGGTAAGAGAATTCTCCAGAGTCGGACCACCAAACTGGATTATCATTCAGGGCCGCTCTATGGGAAGAGTAATTCTCTGCGTAAAGACTAGAAGATACATCTAAAACTGGACACTCGTATCTAGTAGAAATCGCCCAGCTAAATTTCTCATTTCCAGTGGTCGCTCTATCGACATTTGAAATACTGCCATCCTCTGTCATAGAGAACTGGACATCTGGTTTTGAGGTTTTTGCTGTTAGGTCTATACAACTCCCTATTCTCATTTTTTGCTCCAACTGTTCAGTAGTCAAAGCTGGTGCAAGGCCAGATGCGTCTTGGCGGCACAGGGAGGGATCGAGATTTAAAGTTTCTGTTATCTTCAGGTTCCTAAGAATCTCTTCGACGCTAACGGTTCCGCCCAAGCTAGACGAGAAAGATAAAGTTGCAACGCTTTCACCATAAAAGCCTGGTGGTGTGTAAGCGAGATAGGCAGGATCATAAAGTCCATCTATTGGCATACCAAAAAGTCTGCCGTCCTGCTTTGAATCTATCTCTCGGATTGCATCATAAATGATGAAAAAAGAGTTGCCGGCAGGAACGCTTGAGCGAGCTGGTGAAGTTAGAAATCTCCTATCTGAAGAGTCAATTGCAGCATCTAGGTGCCTCATCTCTCCCACGGCAGAAGTATCCTTGAAGGTTGGCGATGGAAGAGCGCCATTTGCCGGTAGAGATATTTCGTAAAAGTTTAAGCCCACAGATGGGTTTGTCCATGGAGTTACCACGAATGCGTCTGAACCGCGAGCCGTAATTGCCAAATCATTAACATAATTTACAGGCAAGTCCGAAAGAATGGTTGGGGTCGTGGAGGTTCCGGCTGTAGAAGAACTTACGTTCAAATAGATGTCATTGGTAGAGTGCTCTTTTCTGATGATGGCATAATGAAAATCTGCATCGGGGCTGTTCTTTACGGCGTATGCTCTGAGGGCTGTTGTGCTCGATATCGCTTGCGGCGTACCAACGAGAACTGGCTGTGGATTTAATGCGGTTCCGGCCTCTAGGACGCCATACCCAGACTGATTTGAAGCAGATGCCTCTTCTCCAGAAGAGAGAACACACCGAGCTGTACCTCCAGAATCAATTGCAATTGAGATATTCACGATATTGCTGCCGCCGGGACTTCCAAAGGTGGTGAAGTCATCAAATAGCCATGCCGGGGTGCAACTCAATACGCCGCCCGGCGCTGGGCCAGGGGATCCAGTACATGTCGGCTCCGTATAGTCCATCCAAGCGCATGCACCATAAAGATTTCGATACATAAACTGGACTCCTGAGCCGCCTCCATTGACGTATTCTGCTGCAAGTGCCCAGTGCAAGTCAGTGCCGTCATGAGCAATAGACACAGAGGTCCCAACGCCGCGACATTCTTTTGGAGTAAATGTTCCGAGGACGAAACCATCGTCGTTTTTAAAATACCAAAGGGGGCTTATTGTCTCTTCAAGAGTTAATGTACTTGTACTGGTAACATATGAATAGCGATAAGCAACGCCGGTTTGCTCTAGAGTGTCTCCTGTTTCGTCACCCGTTCCGGCGGAATAAGCATAAACATGGCCACTTGCGCCAGCACCCCAGGTGCCGCCGGAATGATCTTCAATATCTGGAAGATCTGTTCTTCCTGGCGCTCCGATGATAATATGCAAATCTCCCGTAGAGGAGTCCCTGCACATATCCACACTATAGGCGAATTCATCTGAGGGGTTGCTGTTTGGATCATCTATTGTTTCCAAGGTGCTTGAAAAGCCCTCCGCTGTTGTATAAACTAGGAAAACCTGGTCTTTGGTCTCGTTTTTCCACAAAGAGTATGCTCCGCCTGTATCGTCCGGGATGACGACTGCTTCATCGCTGTTGCCGTTGTTTGTCTCCCCGATATCCGCACTAACGTTCTCAAAGACAGGGAAAGAAGCTGTTTCAAATGTATATTTCGCAAACTTATTCATTTGCACTTCATCTCTCAAAACAACGTCCATGTAATATTCTTTTTCTGGCTCAATTTGCTGAAACTTGTTCTCTGGTTCTGAAATGAAAGAATTTAATCGCCCTTTGTCTAAGAACATCCCTACGCTCTCTGCCAGAAAATTGTGCATACCGAGCTCAAAAGTAGGTCGCTTCTTGCCGTTCCATCGGCCGTAATATAAGGACGAGGTTGCAAAGGAATTACTTTCCGTCTGCGACGGATTTGAGGATACAAGAAATATATTCTGATCTTTTGGAAGATTCTCATTAACATTGACCAGTGTCTCGAACGGCAATGAAATGCTGGCAGTCACTGAAGAGGAGAGAGCGATCTCTCCCGTCGGATTATCAGTTGACGACGATAGCTCTGGAATCTCCGTGTAGAGCGGGTAATCAACCGCCAAGCCTGATTTTAAAGAGTTGTATAAAAGTCCAGGAGATGCTAGTGATTTCAAAAAGGCGCTATACCCTGCGGTATCAGATGGTAAAAGAAACTTCTCTTCAACAGACGGAGAGTCTGGATCTTTTTTGAATCCGACAACGTAATCGGCGATGGAGGAGCTCAAAAGATTGCCCAATTGTACTGTTCTTGTGTCTGGATAGAAGCCATTGTATGGCAACAGCTTCTTGACACCAGAGGCTTTAATTGTAATTTTGCTCGGCTTTGCAAAGCCAATGTGATCATCCTTGATCTTATCAAGGTTTTCGAATTTCTCTGAGTTTAAATATGTCTCCTCGAACGCTGTATCGAAAGTCACGGAAGTTGTACTGTCGGCAGAAGAGCTGTATTGTGCGCCGAGGAGGGATAAGAAGTTTTTATTTTCTGCCCTGAAGTTTCCTGCTGCTTGGTTAGTATAATAGTCCATGTGCTCGGAGATTCTAAACTCAGGCAGAATCGACGCTTCTTGCATGATACCCTTCGAGTTGGCAGCAAAGTCGTCATACGAGTTATACCATCTGCCCTTGCCGGACATCTGCTCTACAAGCCTCTCGTTATAGTCACTACTGGTTTCATTGACTCTAATATAGTTTGTTTCAAAAAAGTCCAAAGATGATGTCTTTGCTGTGAGGCTGGCCAGAGATAAGTCTGTGTCAAAATTTAATTCTCCGACGTTGCCGGAGAAGGAGCCGCTATCAGGAAAGGAGCGGATTCCGTCTGTTCTCATTGGATCAAAAGCGAGAGAATCATCAATGTACCCCTGGGAGTTTTTCGCATCAGAACTTCTCATACCCGCAGAGCGATACATCGTGTTTTGGGTTCCATAGAGCCTGTCGTAACCCCTTGAGCCGGTGCCTGGGATTTCAGTATATTCCCCTCTTAGGCGAACCTTTGCCATAAAGGTATTTTCATCTTTTGGCCACAGGGTTTGGCCATAAGTAAGAGAATAAAAACCCTTAACGGGGTTGCCGGTGTCTGAAGGATCTGCGGATAAGTAAAGATCTAGTAATCTAGAGTACATGGTTCCCTTATCCGACACCTTAAAGTCGTATAATAGATTTATCGCCTCGTTCGAATATCTCGTGAGTTTGTTGCCATAGACACTAGAAATCAAATACGGGGTTCCCTGGCCGTCGATGGACAGGATATGTTCCATGGGTTGGTGCTTGGCGACGATGGGAGGCTCAATATATTGAGTGGTTTCGTCGTTTCTATTAGTAACGGGGAGTATGCTATTCTCTCTGTAGTGGCGCGACAATGCCAGTTCTCCGCCACGAATTTGCTTCCACGTTCCGTAAGTGTATGCTGAGCCTGTGAAATCGAAGGATTGTGTTGCGGCGAGGGGTTCTATAAAGATATTATTCATTGGGGCGCGGCAAGATCTATTTGGCTTTGGAGGCCAAGGAGGGTAGGAATAGTCACAACTACCATCATTAGATGTGGCGCACGGATCGTAGTTGTAGGCAAGAGGGTCTGTACATCCCATAACTTCACCATCAGGACAGCAGATGCCAACGCCATCAAATCCAACGCTATTGGAATAAAATTGGATGCCACTGCCTGTGGCAAATCCTGGGAATTCACTTCTAGTAGTTTCTGCAGATGCGGCGATCCAGCTGTATTGCAAGGTGCTTTGCGGGATTGCGTGGGTGACGTAGCCGTCGTCATAAGCAAGTTCGTCTATAACAGTACTTGAAGAGGAGCCTGATAAGATCTTTTGCAGCCTCGTGTTCCTATTCGTCGTGTGATATTTCGTACTTGAAGATGGCGGGATGTCCGTTGCTTTAGGCGTGTGTGCCGCCAAATCTTCTGAAAGTTCTTTTCGCACATTCAGGTTTCTGAATGGGCTTGCATTATACGCAGAAAGCTCTTCGCCTTTTGGATTTAAGAATCCGCGTGACATTGTATATCTGTCACCAGGAGCAGAGAATCTATTTACAAAAACAAAGTTGTTTAAAGAACCTGTATTGTCTGGGAGGGTGTATTCTGATAGAGTTCCCGTTGCTGGAATGTTTAAGGCTCCAGTAAGATTATTAAATACTTTTCCTTCTGTTCCGTAATTTAATGCATAGTCTGTAGTGTATTGTTCTGGATGTTCTGCGTAGTGTCGAGGATTTAATGTTCTTCCCGCAATTTGCACAACTTCATATTCTTTAGTGAAGTTTCCTGCACCAATGCAAGTTTCTCCATTTTTTATATTTCTAATATTTAAAGGGCGCTTGGCGAACTCGTCACGATAGAGCCAAGATCTGGGAACATCAGAGCGATGATCAGGGCCGTAAATGTTTAAGTTTCCGGCCAGGGGCACGATATAAAAACCCTCTGGTTTGCAATCCAGTCGATAGACACGTGAGCCCGGATCATAATCTGGCTCTCCGGGCGTTATAGCAGAGGCGGCATCAACCAGCTCCCAAATAGTGTTATCGGTTGGCGATGTTAGTGGGGTCAAGTCGCCACTTATATCTAATTCCCAAACCGTATCTGGACCTTCAGGGCCAGGATCAAGAGGGGTAACAAAGAGTGGTGTCTCATCCCACCAACCTTCAGGACCATCAGAACTAGATGATGAGCCGGCGGCCGATGAGATGTCGCCAGCAAGAATAATCTTCGTGTGACGGTGAGGCAATCCGCCCACATGTTGTTCCGTGAACGGACCTTGCAGTGGAGCGTTTCGGAAATTCCCATAAGTGTCTGTGTGTAGGTTGTTGATTTCCACGCCGGGCGTGAAATTCGCATGAAAGTCCGTTAAGTATCCCCCGTCTGCGGAGGAACTGAACATTGTGAATGGGACTCTTCTGGTTGATTTATTTCCGTCGTTACTCATGAATATCCTATTATAACACCATTCTCATGCTTTTATAAGCATTTATTCGCATTAGTAAATATCTACACATCTTAAAAGTTATTGTGTTTTCTTTCTAACTACTCAGGCTGAAGCTGCGTGCCTTTGAGATTTTCGTAAGCAATTCTCTTCTGATGGTATTCTGCAGATTTTACTTGATTGTCGCTCTCTGCCTGTCTGATGCTGATATATTCCTCAGTTGCTTTTCTGAGGCCTGTTTTTGGCTCGTTTTGGAACCAGAGGGATGTCCATCCATTAATTGCCTTTTCTTCTTCGCTGATTTCGTGTTCCCTGTCGATAAATAGTTGCTTTGCGACTGAGTATTCTGACTTTGCGTTTTGGACGAAATCATTGAAAAGTATGTCATATTCTTTGCTATTGACTGCAACAAAGTACGTAAGTTGGCCATTGATATGTACTTTTTCGATCTTGCTGCGCCAGGCCAGTGAATCCTTCCCCAAGAGTTCCATTGCTCTTTCGGCGGATGAAGAGCTGGAGTAAGAAATATGTAATTTTCTCTTTGGCATTAATATATTCCTCCGAAATAAGTATTTAAAGCATTCATTACCGTTGTTCTCGTTGCGTCGTCGTGATAAGTGTCATACATTACCATTGCGTACATCTTGAATGTTCCGTAATAACTTCCGCCGGCAGCTTTTCCAACAAGAAGGGAAGAGACTGATGGCGTGAGAGAGGATGCTGTGGTTCCCGTCTGCTCTGTGCCGTCATTCAACAGATTGTTGTTTTCATACGTCGGGGCGGAGGTTTTGAATCTATAACACAAAATCTTAGGATCAGAAGGATTCGTATCGTGTTCGGCGTTATTGACGGCATTTGTAGTATAAACATTAAACCAGTTTATCAAATCATTGCTGCTGTTCATATATGCTCCATAGCCATCATTCCAGCTGATTGAATCTGTTTTTGCGAAATACGAATCATAAAGAGAAGGAGTGACGTCATCATTTCTGAAAACAAAATAAATCGACATATCATCTGGAGAATGGGCAGCATTGTCTGCAATTTCCAGGAAATTATCAACACCGTCAAATTCAATGTAAGGACGCTGCCCCTGTCCGGATTCATACCAAGCTGGGCGGTTTGTCGATGTTGTTTGAAGAGCATTCTCTCCGGTGGGAGACAGATCGTCAATGCGATACACTAAATCTCCATTTGAAGAAACTGGTGTTGTTCCGTTATCGGTGTATGTCTCTAAAGACGGATCTAAGAGAAGAATGAGATTGTCAGAAGGGAGTCTCTGTTGAAGAGTTCCCAAGCTTGGCTCTGAGCTTGTTCCGTTCTTAGCTGTGTAGGTTATCTTCACGTTATCCAAGGAGATAGGTTGTGAACCTAGAGAGCCGTCGTTCTTCCAGGTAAAAATTAATCTTTTTGATGTTCCCGCCAAACTGCCACCTTCGCTGAAAGTTGTCATCGGAACAACTTCTCTGGAGTATTCTGGTGAGGCGAATGAACCTGAGTATTCAGGATGTCCTTCGTTGTATTTTCCGTAGTTCCTTGTCGATTCGCCATAGTCAAGGCGATAGGTACTTGTCGCTTCTGTTCCTGCTGATGGTGTATAACTGGTGGGAGCAAGAGATACTCTCATGTAGTCATAACTGCTTGCGCCAGAGCCATCTTCGCCTTCGCCGCTCCACAAGAACTCTAAATTAAAATCTTCGCCAGCTGCGGGGAAATCAATGTCAATATAGAGGTGAGATGCTTGAGAAGTGCTTGCATAATCCCAAGTTGAGCCGTCATCGGAAATATATGCACTATAAGTGCCGCCAGAGCCGATAGTCGTATTTGCATCAGTGCCAACAACCCAATCGTTCGTTCCGTCATTTACTGTCGTGAAGGAACCGAGAGTTCCACCTTCGAAAGTTTCTTCGAACAAAGTAGCCGCATAGGTTCCTGGTTGTCCAAAAAAGGAAAGTTTCGATATTACCATGCTTAGCCCACCGATGCGCTAAAGGCGTATTGTGCAACCCCGTAAAGGTTTGAGTTGCCATCCGTGGTGAAAGTCAAAACATCAATAGAGCCCGATGTCGTGCTAAGTGTTGGGCGAGTGCCGCCTGGCCAGTAAATCGGGTCGGCAAAGTAAATTGCCATACTGTCTTTTCCGATCTTGTGGATGAGTTGGTATGTTGCATACGGCCTAACATTGTCGAAAGATGCAGTGAGAGTAGTCGCAGTAGAACCTGAAAGGATTATCTCCTGTGTCATCCCATCGTCCCAGTCAATACTGAAATTGACCGATGTTTCTTCTCCGATGTCGTTTCCAGAACCGTGAACTTGACCTCCGACCTCTATTCCGAGGCTCGATGTGAGTCTCTTTGTACCGACACTACCCCACGGCTTAGAGGAGTTACCGAAATCATAATTTGAACCGGCGGCGGGATACATGCTTCCTGCGAAATTTGATGAAATAAGCAAAGTTGTATTCAATCCGTTACCAATGTTTATTCTACCGTTAGTTAGGTCCTTGGCCTTTAGTGTTACGTGGTTTGTATTACCTGCCTCAATTGACAGCCCTGCATTTGTTTCATCAGGGTTGCACAGCAGGAAAGATCCCGTAAATTGGTGAGTGTCTGTTGACAAGTTTCCGAACTCCGAAGATCCGGAGATGTCGAGATCACCATTAGCTACAACCAAATCTTCACTTACATCAACAAATAACTTATTTGATGAGCCGCCTACCCGGAAGTCTAAATCGGCGTTTGGAGAGACATCTACTATATTTGTGGCAACCAGAAGAGCAGGTTCTACTGGATCGTCAGCATAAAAGTATATCTCATCTGAGTCGAATTGCATCTTTACATTTCCATTTGCATCTACAATGGCTGGGTTGCCGTCTGCTGTGATTTGAATTGTTGAGGCTGTGATGTTTTGTGTCACCTCCAGTGATCCTGTAATCCCTGCGTCGCCATTGAATTGTCCGTCCCATGCGGCAGTGATTCCTGTGATCCCTGTGCCGTCGCCATAGAAGGCAGAAGCGGAGACATGGCCGGAGCCGGTAATGTTTCCCCAGACCTGAAGATCTTTGTTGTCAAAGGAGCGACCAATATACGTCGGGGAGCGAAGATCGATAGAGAAGAGTCCTGCGCCGCCGTCTAAAACCATTCCAGTCCCTGCATTAATCAAAATGTCTTCTTGAGCATCGATTTCCACGTTGCCATGAACATCCACTTCAAAACTGCCGGATGCTTGATTTGTATGTCTGAATCTAAAGTCGTTACCAGAAGACTGGATAGGGGATCCATCGATTGCTGCGCCTGCCTCAAACTCGAAACTTGCGCTAGACGCCACAAGTAAATCTGGACCTGCGTTGTATATCATTGCAGAGGATGTAGTATCATTATGCAAGAATCTCAGGTGGCCGCCATAACTGCTTGGGCCGCCCAAATATAAGAACCCCGCATTTGCGGGATCGGTGGTGATTGCCGGGGTATCGACTCCGACGGTAAGGAATGCAGTGGAGGTGGCAGCAGGAGATCTCTTTATTGTAATATGATCTGTAAAAACAGATGTTGCACCAGAACCAGTCTGGTGAAAAGATCCTGTAAAAATGTGTGTATCAGTTAATTCGTTTCCGAAGCGTGAAGAGCCAGAGACATCGAAAAGAGAAGACTCTACCTCCACGGGGCCGGAGGCTGTCAGTTGAATTTGGGGACCGTTTAATTGAATCTTGTACCCTGGACCTGGATATGCAGCATTGGATTGTAAGATTAGATTACTGTTTTCCGTGGTGAGAGAGATATCATTCTCGACATCAACAACAAATTGATTACGACCTTCGAAGGAAATGTTACTGTCTGCCTCAGCTCGAAAGCCGCCGCCTGAATAAAGATCAATAAGAGTTGATGAACTGAGTGCGGTTATGGATGAATTTTCCACCGCAAAAGATGAGCCGTCGATTGCGACTGCGCCATTTATTTCAGTAACAACTGCGGAAAGCTCTATTGAGTTATTGTTGGCACGTATCGTAACAGGTTGTGTATCGGTATGGACTTCGAATGGGCCTTGAAGTCTATCAGCTAGTAGGCTGCCACCGAATTTAATCCCAGTGGAATCTGAACCTGTTACACTAAGGTAATTAAAGTGACCTTTGTTCCACGGTTTGGCGGATGTTCCAATCTCGCCTTCGCTTCCTGTTCTTGGTACTACATTTTTTGTTGCCATCTTTTTTCCTCCGGGATCACTTCACTAATCTAAATAGGCTCTTTACGACGTTTTATCCGGTTATAATAACCTTGCCAAAGATTTTAACTTTTCCACTTGGTGTGTTTTTGGAAACAAGTGAATCTGAACTGATTTGCATTTCTGTGCTCAGGCCTATATCATCCCTTGTTTCCTTGCTTTCAATGACTGATGTATCTTCGGAACTTTGAATACGAGAAATCGTATTTGGAGAGCTTCTGATTGCATTTAAAATGCTAAGCCTGTTGCTGTCAACCTCTGGATTTCCTGAAGCAATCCATTGTGGCAATTCTGCTGCCACTTTCCCATATTGGTCCTGGTTGTTGGGTGGTGATGCCCATGGGCCGAAGCCGTTTTCCTCCAGTTCGTCAGAGCAATCGGGACACATTATTTCTACCGGGGCGTTTGCGCCGGCTGCTGGATTCTGTACAGTCCCTTCGACATTTATCGTTGGTGCAACGACATACGTTGGCACCTTGTGTTTATATTTGTTTCTTTCAAGAACATGGCCTTCGATAATGTTTATGGAGCCATCAATCAAGTCTGCTCCCGCTGGCAGAACCTGTCGCAGCATGGCGACGACAGCATCGTCAATCCATTTAAAGTATTCATAAAATTTATTTACATCTGGAGAATTTTCCATTCTATCGAAAAAGTTTCTTCTCATGATATCTAGCTCTGCATGTTTGTTTCTATATTTGTCTGCAGGATTGTTATATAGAGAGCCAAAGTCTCTCACCGTAGAGAAAAACCTCACCATTTCATCAGAAATAGTTTGATACAAACTTTTCTCAATAGAGAAAACTAATCTTGTCGGCTTGGAAAGTTCTTGCTCAATCTCCTGCGCCCTTGTTAGGACTTGGACCATATCTGCGCCGTTGGAAACTTCTGGATTCACCCTCGCAAGTGTATTAACATACTCTACATCAACGACGGAGCTTGACGATACTGGAAAGTCCCACCCTGTGCCGTTGTGAATCTGGCCGAAATCACCGTAAATATCGCTCTTCGAAGTGGAGCCGCCAGAGGCATCTAGAATATCAAATTTTCCCGCTATAGAAGACGAGTTAATGAGCGAAAAATCCCAATGTAATTTTAACGTGTCGATGGCCGGCATATCGTTGGAAGCATTAAAAACGGGTCTATTCGGGTCTTTTAAGCCAAAGTTTTTAGCATCGATAGTGTGTGCCTCGATGTCTTCGGCAGAAACATGCTTGCCCCAGTATCGGACAGCTGAAACGAGGACATCCGATCTATCAACAACCGAGCCTGTGAAATTAGTTTTGTATGCACCTGCATAGATTCTCTTATCAGCATCAAGAAGGGCAAGAGCCTCTGTGTTGCCCAGACTAGCACTTAATGTAAAGCTGTTTTGAATCAGGCCGTTGTTTGCGTTTGTGCCCTGAAATTCTAAATAGTAATCGCCGTCTGTATCGATTGATGGATTTCGAACCTTCACCCCGAAGACCCACCTTTCGTTATCATACACATCGCCAAAGACGGAGGAGGTCAGATTGATGCCCAGTTGCGATGATGTGAGTTGAAAATAGGCGCTGGGGCCGTTTTGTTGTTCGCGGACTGCATAGACCTGCAAGTCTGCATTGTCTGGCGTCTGCCAATTAAGGTCAGTGCCGTTTGTTTCTTTCATTCCAAAAAGTGAAGATTTCGTAAAAGGAATGTTAAAATAGCTTACTTCCGTTTTTGGTTTTTGGCGGGGAAAGGTGATATCCGCTTCTAAAGTGATACCATTCATTCTTGCAAATTCGCCACTTGATTCGATATAACCCAGGCTTGCATCTACGGCACTAGATGTTTGAAATAATGTCGCCTCGAACCGATCCGGATCGTTGAACGAGATCATTCTTTTCTTAATGACTGAGGCGGCGTAGCGATCTTCAAGATCGTAAATCTCTCCGTTTGCGTATATATTTAGTTTAACGAGTTCATCATCGACGCCAAAGCAGCGAACAAGGTTTCTAAAGGATTTCTCTGCACCCTTGGAAGACATAATGTAGGCCAAGTTGTTATAAATGTTTTGATAAATAAAGTTTTTAACATCGTTTATTTTTAACTCAAGCTCTTCGTTATTATTTCGATCCATGAATCTCTCTAGAATCGTAGCGTCAACAAAGAAGTCTTCAGTATAAAAACCCAGGTTGCGAAGATTTCGATTCACAAGATTGTACGGCTTCTCAGAGCCGCTCGGATAATAAACTTCTTTTACTTTGTTGATATCCCCAATTTGGTTTTGAAGAGTGTCTAAATAAGAAGACATGATTTGTGTCAGCATCAGTGAATTTTCTTGAGCGGCATCTTCCTCCCTAATCCAGGAAGGTAAAGAGTTGTACAAGGATGCATTATTTTGCTGATCGTAAATAAGACCGTCTATCCTCAACTCCTCGCGGAGAGATGAAACATCTGGATGATTGGCGTAGATAATTGGATCTTTAAATTCACTCTTAGCGTAACCGGATTGCACCATTGCAGACTCAAGGCTTCTTGCGCCTGAAGTATATCCAGTCCATGAGCCGTTTGAGATACGGCCAGAGTAATCTAAGACTGTGGCATCCTGGGAAGTTCCTACCACCCCTTCGTTAAATTTGTAATACACTCCAAGATCGGTATTCGCGGTGTCGGTGTTTGTGCCGCCATACACATTGGTATTCCAGTTAATTCCGATCTGCTCTCCGGTTCGGGCTGTCTTCCAGAAACGAAATTCGTCAAGAGATGCAGAAAGTTTGCTCCATCCAGGCTCGTTCGTGAGTGCTGTGCCGTTTGCAGAAAAACCTGCGTAATAAGAGCCAACGGTTGCATTAAGCGTTCCTACAAGCTCGGTGATGGGAGTGCCTGTAATTGTCTCCTCATATGCACTGCCGTCAATATAAAGAGTTGCTGTATCTGTATCGAAAACAATTGCATAGTGGTGCCAAGCACCATCAGTAACGTGAGGTGCGCTTGGGAAAACAGAACTGTTAATGCCCTCGCTGCCGGAGCGATATGAAACAGCTAATTGGCCAGATGAGCGTGCAATCGTCACAGTAAGCCTTCCATAATCTGCAGCACCGTATGCCGAGCCAGAGTTCCACATATCAAAAATAACTTCATCCGAGGAACCTGGATGTGCAAGGGCGTCTTTTTTCATCCAAAATTCAACAGTGTTTCCTGGCCCGAGTGTAAGGTTCGACTCTCTTGATTCGCTTTCATCAACAATATTTGATTTTCCGCCAAACTCGGGAAAAAGATTGGCAAGTGTCGAAGCGTCTGAATCTGTGTTTGGGCCACCTTTTACCAAGATGTACTCTTTATTGGTCGGTAATTTGTTTCCGCCGATGGTGGCATCGGTGCCGCCCCAAGTGCCGTGGGAAAAATCTATATATCCGTTTGTTCTGGGGTAGCGGTTATCAAAAAGATAATTATCAAGTCCAGAGCCTGAAACGTGCCACTCTGTCTTCTCGTATTTTGAACCATCGTAAGGATAAATGTTTGTGATGTTGTCTATAGCCGCAGTATAATACTTCTCTGCAGAACCGTATGTAACAAACGTTGAGGGGTCTGAATAATTTAACCTAGGCTCTATCTTGCTCTCAAGTTCGTTTTCGGCCGCTATAAGCTTCGCAGACTCTAAATTATCTTCTTCTAAGTCCTGCTGCGTTTTTGCCTGTGAAGATCTTCTTCCTGTAATCGCGCTCATTACTTAACCCTAAATTTAAAAAGTTCTGGCTGCTCTTCGTATCTATCATTGACTTGGTATGATACCTTGATTCCGTAAGAATACCCTGGCTCGAACAGTGACATGTCTATGTCAAAATAGTTGCCGTCCTTATCGTAGGACATTTGAGTATATCCATCATTCAAACTTCCCGTTCCGTAAGGAATTACTTCAAAATCGTCTGTGTTTCGGAAAACTTTATAATAAGCGTTCTCAATGATTTTGGTCTCGATATTTGTTGTTGCAACCGTATATATGGTTGGATTCCAATCCTTATCCCTCACAAACATTCTCAAGCGCGGGGTTTCCGTCGTCGCATAACTCTCCTTGAGATTGACAATGTTCGAGACATACTCTCCTGTGTCCGCTGCACTGTTAGCTGCAAAAGTTCGAACAGAGATTTGACTGCCTGTAACATACTCGGTTGAGTCGCTGTGCCAAACATCATAGAGATATGAGGATGTTGTATCAATGGATACAGTGGAAGAATAAACACCATCCGCAACCTTCGTAACAGGCGCAGATTCAAGAACCGCTCCGACTGGACCTGTTGATTCTCCGTAATACAGGCTCATAGTCAGGTTCGCTGCATCCACTGGAATGTCTCTTAATTGTCCTCGGACCCTGTTATATATATACAATGTATTTAAATTCTCTTCGCCAGGCACCAAAGAACTTGATGCATAAAAAGAGTTTCTTCTGTCTTTAGTGGCGGAGTCCCAGCGAGCTTCGATTTTTGGCCTATGGTAAAAGTGATTCGAGCCGCGAGCAAAGAATTTCTTAACATAAAAAGATCGCGGGAGGGAAGCGTAGCTCGAAGAGATGCTGATACCTATACCGTTGGGGTCAATGGTGCTATCAAGCCAACCCTCTACAAGTGGTGTAATGTTGATCTCGATGTCCTCTGTTCCTTCACTTATATACTGAGAATATGACGGAGAACTGTGGTAGTCCCCTCCTTCTGTGTCCCAAGCTTGTCCTTGAGATGAAGATATCCAATTTGAAACTCCGGAATCTGTATAGGTTTCCATATCAAGGCCATAGCCCTCATCCCAACTTCTCGACACCGGCTGTACAGCCAGCTCATAGTCTCTTGGCAGTGTCTGGCCATGAGGCGCATTATGGACGCGCAAATAAAAATCAACGTCCCCTGATTCTGGAATCTTTTTGCTAGTCCGATCAGAGGCGATTTCTGAAATTGGGAAATTTATTAAAATATTCGCCTGCTCATTTGACGACGTGCCATTAAGTGTTGTTTGTCCATAAATCGTGAAAGTCTCGATAATATCTGACTCTCCCATATTGGAGCCTGTACCGCGAGTCTGCAAATTAGCCTCAAAAGCATTAGTAATGGTGTTATCTGCGTTTGCTGTATATCTTTTAATAGCCATTATCTGACCGCTCCTTTGATGTCGATATTTGGATACTTAATCTCGTATATTGCGTTTCTTGGCATTATAATAGATCTACCATCTTCAGAAATGTTGTCTGAAATATCGAAAGAAATGTTACTATAGTTGGAACCTATTTTTGAAGTAATATTAACATCAACGACATCAATGACTCCCTCTACATCCTTGAGGACCTTGTAGATATCAGTTATGTAAAAGTCTTCGCCAATATCCGGCTTGTTGTTGTAAAAATCAGACAAAGAGTCGATACAATCCTGTAGGATGACGTTTCTCTCCTTATCCAGGTCGCCAATGACGTTAAAGTTTATACCAAAGTTAAGAATCTTTGCGTCAGTGATCTCGATAACGTCGCTGACCATACGGCCTTTATCCAGCCAAGTTCTCAGATTGTCTTTTAAAACAGCGTTTGCTGTAGTGAGATGATCGTTTGAATCAACGGAGATGACTGCCATGTTGAGGTTTCCTCTGCGAGGGTTAGGGTTTTTGATCGCCCTAATTCTTTTCAAGGCACCAAACTTGGGCGGCATTGCATATCCAAGGGTCTCATAATCGCGGATGGTGACTGCGCGACGCTGATTCAAGAATGAATTTTGAACTTGCCTTCTGAGATCTTCTACGTTCAATCCCGTCGTTGCTCCGGTAATCGGCTCCGAGTTGGTAGACTCAATAGACTTTCTGACCGACTTTACCACTGCAGGGTCGAGAGACGCCACGTCCATAAAATCCATTCTAGGAGATGAGACAGTGGTCAAAGAGTTCGCATTTATATTCACATCTTTTTTAGTGTTTGTAAGGTAAGTTATTTTTAATAAAGTGTTGGCCGGGACCACGCCCATGGTGTCCGAAGACAAAAGCTTGCTGGGATCCATTTCTACGTCTGATATATATGGCTTTGCATACATCTTGACGGCCACAGAAGAAGGATCAAGAACTCGATCTTCGGCGTTGGTCTCTTCGGTTCCTGCGCCAAACTGAATCTTCATCCCTGCGGAAGTCTGCTCTGTAGTGAAGCGACGTGGAACAACCATTGGTTTCAATATTTCGGGAGTCAAATCTCTTGTCCCCTCATCTCTATTTGCAATGGTTCGAAAAATAACATTTTGTGTAAGATAATCAACTTCATAGTATTCGTGACCATCTGAATCTACAACTGAAATGATCTGAGTGATGTTTGGATCTGAAATAAATTCTTCTAAAAACTTTTCATATGCGCCGACGGAAATCGAAGTTGTTTTAAGCTCTCCTGATGAAACTGACCCATAATTCTTGATGGCGAAGTGTGTGGGTTCGCCTGTGGTGCTATCTACTCTTGCAACAACAGTGTCGCCATTGATAAAATTAACGTCTTCGTTTAAGATAAATCGAGCGCCGGAAGTAGAGTTCATTGTTGTTTGTTTCTTTAAGATAGGGATATATCTGGAGTCTGGGGCTTGTCCCGTTGCATCGGCCGGAACCATAATAAAAAAAGTAGCAATGCCCTGAGATGCTGGGTTTCTGTTTAGTTTAAATCCGGTTTGTTTTCCCAGGCTAACGAGGTTGTCGAATTCAGACGCAGTATCAACAAATGCTTCGCTTGCTTGATAATCCGTGTAAAAAGACAGTATATCCCCAACATAGGCTACTGTGTCTAGCATTAAAGATCCGAAGCCGGCATTGTTGAAATCCTTGAAAGTATCAGGGTAGTATCTTTTTGCATGGTCAACCAAGTCTTGCTTGATCGTTTCGAAATCCCTGCTTGTATAATTGATTGGGACATTTTTGAGTTTTGTCATTTAAAGGTTCTCCTACCAGTTTTAAATAGTTGAAAGCTAAAAGTTTCGCACCATTAACTTATGATAGAGCCGTCCGCTGCGAACGAAAGGTTAATATACTCGTCAATGGCGAGGGATGGCACAGCATAAAAGACTCTAACAATTATACTCTGTTCTTCTTCGCCAAGCTCGGTCACGACATCCCTAACATCTACAAAAGGCATATATCTATCGACCTTTCTTACAACTTCTCCTCGAATCTCTGAAGAAGCTGCAGGACCGTTTTCAAATAAAAATCTTTGAACTCCAACGCCGAAATCAACGTCCATCATTCTTTCGCCAGGAATCGTTAAAAGTAAGTTTTTAAAATTCTGTTTTATAAGATCCCCATAATTGTCGATGTGACGATATTCTAGCTCGCGGTCTTCGCTGAGCGGTAGTGCTGGGGTTAAGTTTTCTTTTTGCTCTTTTGGCATCTTCATTTACCTCTTTATTTAGTCCTGACATTCCGCCGAGGAGATGTCGAGAATGGTATCGTCCAGTGTTTTAATATCCGGACAGTCTTCTTGCGATTCTGATTCTTGTGAGTCTGCTCCTGTTTCCGTTGGCAAGTCACAACTGACTGGGCCAACATTCAATCCGATACTTTCCAAGCTTTGCTGGGCTAGGGCGTTGTTCTGTATAAGGAGTTGAAGCCTAGGCAAATCTCTCATTATCCAAATGAGGGGTGCTACAGCGCCATAATACACAGCGCCAAATGGTGTCGGGGTGAACGGTGGCAATCCAACTAAAGTCGGGGCCAGGGTCACAATGCCTGCTACGCCCCACTCGACAGCAAACGAGGGTATGTTCGTGTTCATGTATAAATTATCTAGCGGCCTTGTTCCTGGCCAAGTGGGAATATCCATGCACTTTATTTTACCATTATCAAGTGGGTCTGGGACATTTCTCTTTTCCCAGACAGGGCAAATTGGCATATCCAGTGCGTCCATCACTGTCGTCGTTATAAAAACATGAGGGTCTGCTGTCTTCGTCCATCCTCGATATGTCATGAGGGGGGCGAGCAAGAGTGAAAGCAGCAATTGTGGGTTCAAAAAGGCGTCTGCGAGATTTGGAAAAAGCGACGACAAATCTGGAGAGTATTCTTTTTGAACTCCCGTATCGCATGGTGCGGCCGCTGGACCTTC
>CEUO01010409.1_pt1 | contig 19507 bp, 25 predicted proteins | sample 531391 | NCBI WGS metagenome assembly CEUO01 (sample SAMEA2622799, study PRJEB7988) | marine metagenome | isolation source: saline water (ENVO:00002010), including
GGCAACAGCAGGACTTTTAATATTACACAATCATCTACATTGGCTAGTGACTGGCTTAAGATTTTGTCTACTGGCAATAATGGCACTGTGTGTGTTGTTCAGAACGACGGCGGTACAAGCACAAGCTGTTAATATTGGAGACATATCTGAGCTAAACGGCTCTGCTGAAGTAATACGAGATAAGCCTTATGGGGCTGAATTAGACTTTGGCATTCAACAAATGGACGATGTACGTACTAGTACGGGTCGTGTAGGAATTACTTTCCTGGACAACTCTGTTGTACGATTAACCGAACATTCTAAGTTAGTTATTACCGAATACATATTCGATCCTGACCCCTCAAAAGGCAAAATGGCTTTGCAGTTTGCCAGTGGTACTGCTAGGTTTGTAACTAGTAGATTAGGTAAAATAGATAAGAAAAACATTAGGTTGTCTACACCTACTGCAGATATAGCGATTAGGGGAACTGATTTTACCTGCACGGTAGATGAACTAGGCCGCAGTTTAATAATATTACTTCCAGATGAAAACGGCATATCTAGTGGTGAAATACTTGTAACTACCGCAACAGGTAGCGTTACTCTTAATAAACCTTATCAAGCTACTACCGTGGAAGTATGGGAAACTGCACCTACTAAGCCTGTAATACTTGACCTTACTTTAGATATTATAGATAACATGCTTATTGTTACACCTCCGGACGAACAAAAGTTATCCACAGATTCATCCACAACGTCCGTAGCAGATAGCGGAGCTATATTAGATATAGATTATTTAGAGTTTAATGAGCTAGAACAAGATTATTTAGCTGAAGATACTTTAGAGTTTACAGAACTCGATATAAACTTTTTAGACATAAATTTCTTTGAAGATTTACTAGCAATAATAGAAGAAATAGATGAATTAGATACTAAAAAATTAACTGTAGGCACTTCGATACAAGGCACAGAAATAGGACAAGACTTAGAAACGCAGATAATAACTTTATTGCAAGGAGAACAGATCGCCTTTCAAAGAAAAGTTAATCAAAACGCACAGTTGACGGTAAACAGTGCCCAAGGTTACACTATTATTTTAATACAGGATGGTAAATACCAGCAGATTGTAGTTAACGGTGGAGGTAATTCTACTATTACAATTAAACAGGGGTCAGGATGAAGAAATGGATTTCGTTACTTAGCATACCAATACTATGCATACCTTTACTATTTAATTGGCAAGCCTTAGAAATACTTAAATTAAAAACTTTTGACGCTTTAGTTACAACACCAGAACCTAGTGACATGTTTGTTACACTAGATATAACAGAGCAAGACCTAGCTTTGTCTGGTGGATGGCCTTACCCACGTCAAGATCTTGCACATATTCATAAAAACCTCATAGATGCAGGAGCCTGGGGCGTGGGTTGGGTCGTCGCTTTTCCACAAGAAGATAGGTTTGGAGGAGATGATGATTTTGCATACATGTTATCAAATACAGCAAGTGTTATTGCAATGTTTGAAAATGATACAGGTGAGTATCCGCCCACTACAGGCACTGTTATATTAGGAGATGGCTTACCCATACAAGCAATAGAATCTAAAGGAGTAGTAAAAAACACAGAAAAACTTGCAAGTGCAACTAGTCAGGGCCTCGCTGTTGCACGAACAGATGTAGATAACTTAGTAAGACGTTTACCTTTGTTGCTACAAACGCCAGATGGTTGGACACCTTCTTTTGGTATAGAAGTAATGAAAATAGTATCTGGTTCCGATACTTACATTATTAAATCTGAACAAGGCCAAATAGTAGAACTTACTTTGCCTAACTATGCACAAATACCAGTAGATAATATTGGAAGACGTTGGGTATCATGGATTGATACACCAACTACTACACTACAAGAAATGGACGTAAAAGACAGGTTTGTGTTTGTAGGAGTAACAGCAAAAGGGGTGATGCCGCAAATAGCCACTTCCGTTGGTTTAAAATATCCACACCACGTGCAAGCAGCTTTAGCAGAAAGTATGACTGTAGATGTGCCTGCAATACCTGGTCTTTCTTTGTTATATGAATTACTTATATTAGTAGGGTCTTTATCATTATTAATACTTATAGTGCGTAATGCACCTGTTATAGGTTCTATGGCGGGGGTTGGGTTTTTATATGCTGTGCAAGCTGCAGCTGCAGTATATCTTGCACGAAATAATGTACTTATAGATTTTAGCTATAGCACAGTTAGTATGACACTTTTATCTGTACAAGAATTTTGGTTAAGATTTGGAGAACAATATAAATTAAGACAACAAATAAAGAAACAATTCGAACATTACTTAGATCCTAGGCAAGTTGCACAATTACAAAAAGACCCCAGCTTGTTAAAGTTAGGTGGAGAAAAACGCACATGCACGTTTCTTTTTACAGATGTTAGAGGTTTTACAAATTTATCAGAGAAACTGCCACCTGAACAAGTGACTGAAATAATGAACAAAGTGCTTACTGCACAAGTACAATGTATTCAAGCACATGGGGGTATGGTTGATAAGTTCATAGGCGACGCATGTATGGCCATCTTTAACGCCCCCCTCGATATTGATGAACATGAACAACGTGCTGTCGCCTGTGCCCAAGATATGCGTACGGCTATTCGTATGTTGCAAAAAGAATTACCTGAACCAATAGCTATAGGCATAGGTGTAAATACGGGCGAAGCTGTAGTTGGTAATATGGGTAGTAACACGAGGTTTGATTACTCTGCTATAGGAGATGCAGTAAATGTAGCTGCACGATTAGAGAGTGCAACAAAAGGTAGAGGTGTAGATTTATTGATTGGAGAAACTACAGCATTAAAAGTACAAGATTTACATTTAATGCCATCTATAAAAGTAAAAGGTAAAGAAGAACCTTTAAAAGTGTATACTATATAAATGCCACGTAATTATAAAAAAGAATATAAAAACTACCAAGGCAGGCCTGAGCAAAAGAAACGTCGTGCTCAAAGAAATAGAGTTAGACGTTTAATGCAAAGATTAGGAAAAGTTAAAAAAGGTGACGGTAAAGATGTGCATCATAAAGACGGAAATCCTATGAATGCTAAAAGATCTAATTTAAAAGTAGTTAAACGATCAAAGAACCGTTCTTTTGCCCGAAATCGTAAAGCTGGCAAAAAATGACCTCATAGTATTTATTCTAAGGCGTTTTTAGCACATAGTCCTTGTGTTGATATCAAAAACACTTAAAATGCAACAGAGAACGTCTCCGTGCGTTCTATACGACTTTAGTTTTTTCTAAGGTTTTTATGAGTTTATTTAAGTACCATTGCGCTTTTTTTAGGTCTTCAACGCCTTTTTTGTTTTCATAGCGCCAAATATATTTTTGAATGTTACCTTTTAAGTAACCTTTAAATGCTTCAGGTGTCATACTTTCTTTAATAGCATCTATACATTCTATGTCACCACTGTTGTAATGTGGTGGTGAGTTAACCATGTCAGGCATTATTTTTCCCCCGGTAGTTTATCCATCATTTCTTTTATTTTATTCATTAGTTTATCCATTGCTTCTTTAACCTTTGGGTTTTCATAGTATAGTTTTTCTAAAGCAAATAAAAATTTTTCTTTTTCATTATGATTCATTGTTTTTCTCCAAACAAAATTTAGACAAGGCAGATATAAAGTTTTCAAATGGAACTGCGTGCATGTTAAATGTTTCAACTGTAAATTCTTGCAAGTCAAAGTCTTCTATGACGTACACTTGATCCTGGCAGGCAAATACCACGTACACGAAAATATTATTGACTTTTTGTGTTTTTAACCAGTTGCGTTGTTGTTCAGATAAATTTAATTTTATTTTAGAATTTGATTTTTTAGGTAAAGAATCTTTGTATTTATATTCTACAAAGCAGTGACCTTGTATACCAGAATAGAAAGCATCAGGGACACCTCCATGGTAGGGATCGTTTATCTTCCAACGATAAACTTCTTTTGATAAGTGCTTGTGCACTTTATTTATGAACTCCTTTTCACGCACCCAAGGAGTATAACATAGGCTTGGTGTGGTAGTAAGTGCAATTTAGCAAGGAGTCCCGTGTACGGAGACACTTACTACCTTTTAACCGTATCCCTCACCAAGCAAAGAGATATAAATTCCCTCCATACAGGGACAATTAGGTAATCGGGCATGCGACCTATTATGTCGCACCCCGATCGCACGAACTTTAGCTAGACTTACTAGCTATACTGTTCTTATAAAAAGCTTCTACTTGTTGATAAGCTTCAGCTTTTAACCAACCCACAGGTTCAATATCAATATTGACCCAGCTACCTTTAGCATTGCTTTGTGGTACTGAGGACATTCTCCACATGTAAGAGAACCTGTTAACATTCCCCCCTAGTTTTAAGAGTTGGACATTCCAATCTCTAGAAACTTTGAGTTTAGAAGAGGCACAATCAAACAGAAAAGGTATGTCTGATATTTCTTGTGTTTTCTCATCCATACGCAACAACGTATGTATGTGAGTTTGAGTAATATCATGCTTATCTGCATCAAGTCCGTTATCTTCAAGATACTTTTCAGCTTCGACTCTAGTAGTAAAATTTCCTACTAGTCCTCCACCTTCTGTTCTCTTTCTCCAGATAACATACTCTTCTTTAAAATGAGTATTAACTACAATTAGAGATGAACCGTAGTTTTCACCAGTCACAGTGTTTATGAAGTCACCTTCTTTGGCACCTTCAACATACTCACTGTGGTTTGGATCTACTTCGTGATTCATCTTTTGAAGTAGTTTTACTCTTGGGACTGAAATATGTTCTGAAGTCACATTTTCATTCCCCATTGCTGATCCCTCTTGGATATGAGCGGGCATCTTGCTCGTTACTATACTAATATCGTTAGACATCGTTATTTCCTCCATCGTTATTCGATATTCGTTATTGTTATGTTGACCTGTAATTAATACGTGTCAACTCCCGGTTCGTAACCCCAGGTACGTCCGCACCTAGTGATACTTTTTCCCTGTATGCAGTAGCGGATACACGTCTATGCAACAGCTCAAACTCACCAGTTTCAGCTACGTGTTGCTGTAGTGCATCCCAATCTTCTACATTAGGGACAATCTCATTTTTAAGTGAGACTGTTCGACCACCATTAGAAATCTTATCGAGGCCTTCCTCAGTCATTCTAATAGCGATCTGACTCTCAAGTTCAGACTTGAGAATGTTTAGTTCTTTTTCTTGTGCTTGTAGGTCTTTGATACCGTCTCGCACTGTGCCATATTCGGCTAATAAGTCATTAAGTTTCTTTGCCATGTTTTACCTCCTGTAAGATATTTAGCAAGTTTTCCATTCGCCCTAGTTTAGTATTTAGCTTTTGATATACTTCGGGCTCCCAAGTATTTTTAGCTTGTATAAGTATAGTTTCGGTCTTTTGTGTTTGACCTGCTCTATATATACGTTGGTTAAATTGTTGAAAGTGTTCTGCGTTATACGTGGGAGAACACCAGATCACAGTATTTGCACGAGTAAGTGTAAGACCATGAGATGCTGATTGTGGATGACACAGTAACATCTTTATTTGTCCTGCTTGAAAACGTGCAACAATATCTTTTCTACGTTCTGCTTTGACTTCGCCATCAATAACTTCATAAGATATATCTAGTTTTTCTGCTAGTTCTATTAAAGCATCACGTTCGTGTCGCCAGTTGAATGCTACCAGGGAGTGCGCACGTTGTTCTACTAAAGTCATAACTATGTCATATCTTTCTTGGTGTATGAACTGAACTAGTTTGTCTTCGTCATATACTGCGCCCGTAACAAGCTGCAGTAGCTTCTTGACACGAGCACCTGCGTGTACAGCATTAACTGTGCCTGATTTTGTATACAACACAGAATCTTTAGCAAACAAGTTATATTGTTTTTGTACTTGTGGTGTAAGTTTAGTGTTGATTGTTCGTGTTATATTGTCAGGTAGATCTATACATTCCGATAGACCATATCGTATTGTAATGTCAGATAACAGATTAGCTACTGCGTCTTCTGCTCCAGGCTTGTCTATCCATTCGTTAGCAAAGCCATTAAATCGTGGTGTACATACTTGGTGACGGAACGCAAAGAATCGTGCACCTAATCGTTGGCCGTCGTCGACCAACAATGTAGGGTGCCAGATATCTAGAATAGTATTACTATTAGGAGTACCAGACATGGCAACCCTATTAGTAAAATATGAGATGATATGTTTGAGATTTTTACTGCGTTTTGCTGTCCTATTTTTAAAAGCGGTAAACTCATCAATAATGATTGTGTTGAATTGCTTACAGTATTGTGGATTTTTGCGTAAAAAGTTGACAGCTTCAAAGTTAGTGATGACCATATCGAGGTCGTCTTCTTCAAATATTTTTTCCCTGTTTTTAGCATAAGCTACTCCATATTTAATATTTGGTTGAAATTTATTAATGTCTTCAACCCACGCTGCTTCCAATATTGAAAGTGGCGCTAAGACTAATGTCTTGCCTCCAAGTATAGCATGAGCATCTAAACATGCACGTGTTTTACCAGTGCCTGGATCTGACGTTATCATACATTGTGGATTTGCTACTATGAAATCAGTAGTCTTTTTTTGGTGGCCATAGGCCGCAGGTATATCGTTCATCGTTACTCCTTAATCGTTATTCGTTAGTTGTTACTTTTATTATATCATGATTCAGCCCATTCGCAAACGGGATAATCGCCTTTTCCATATGAACACCATTTACAATTGTAATTGCTAGGTGTTGGTGGAAACTTAGTTGCAGTAGTCATAGCTATTGCTCTGTCATGTAACTTGGGCATGAAAATCATTGCTTCATCCCTTGTGTACACTTGTTCTAGAGTTGTGCCATGATCGAGATACCATATCTCGGTCTTAGCTATTTCTAGTTCTGGGAAACGAAAGAAACTGCCAATAGCATATATAAGTGCTTGTTGACTGTGTGATATTTCGTTTCCATATGCTTTACCTGTTTTGTAGTCTATAACTCTTGCTGATGTTTCTGATTCGTGTACGAACGCATCTAATTTGATACGACCCCATGTGTCAGGTGCTAGCCAGCCTGTTGTTTCCCACGCACGAGTAAAGCCCCATTCACCTTCAGTCTCTACTTTAGCTTCTTCATACAACTCACGTAATACTTTGAATTGTTTTTCAAACTTGCGTAAAGAATTAGGTAGTTCTCCTTTTTGCCCTTTTACGTACTGTTCTGCTTCATCATGAATCACAGTGCCACGAGCTGCAGCTGGGCCGTAGTCTTCTGCTATCTTTTTTACTTTTGCTATATAGGATCTGTAAGCGCATTGTTCAAAGGTTTTAAGAGTAGAATATGACCACGCTGGGATGTATCCCAGTTCTAAATCTTCTGTGACTTCAATCGTTGAGATTAAGTCTGGACGTGTAGGTTGTTTCATCTCCATTGATTAATCCTAAGTCCCTTTCGTCAAAATGTTCTTTTATAAGTTGTTCTTTAACATTATTATCTATTTTCCAAGTTAAGACAACTCCACGCGGTATACCAGCTGAACGATCTTTACTTACACGTTTACGTGCAGTTTTTATACTAAGTCTAGACATTCGTTTAGAAAACTCACGTTGAGATATAGTATTACGACTGTCAGTAAGAGCATCATATACAACTTTAAAATGTGCTAGTGGTATAACTTGTTGTTCATCTGAACGAGCTAACCAATCTTTTACATATCTTTGTGCTGTGCTTATACCACCTGCGTCAAAAGTATTTGTAAGAGGTATATCTAAAACATCTGCAAAATATTCTAAGTTGCGTGTGCGTATTGCATTTGCAAATTCTTCTAGTATAGACATAGATACTTCTTTCATTTCTTTCTTAGCGTCGTTTTCTAGTGCTGTATGAGCCATTCGTGCATCAACTTTGAATTTGTCAAGTACGCCTGACACGATATATAGTTCGTGTTCAAGTGCCTCGAGGTTAGTTAGTAAGTTTGGATGAGCTACTTCTAATTTTGTTTCTTGCCTAGGTGCTACGTTATATCTTCTATCGCTGTCTTCTATTTTAACTGCGTCTGCTCTGTTAGTTAGAAAGATAAAGTTCGTGTAAGACGGCAGCTCGATCTGGTTTGTACGCATGGCTCTAATTGTTAGAGTTGGTTCTGTAATTTGATGCTTTAATTTGTCAGCCATCTTACCTACTGAACCAGAGTCAGCCATACGAAACTCATCAACTATAAGAAACAAAGCTGTTCTCATATATAAATTATATTGTTCTTCTATATTTTCTAAAGAACGCATTGGTGTTTGTTGTTCACCAAATAAAGGTTTAAGTATTTTGTGTGTAAATAAGCCTTTGCCGGTTCCGGGCACGCCCGTAAATATCCAAGCTGTCATTGCTTTACGTTTATTTTGGTATATATAAGCTAACCAATTCATAAAATGTTCAAACTCAGGTTTACCGTCTCCTAATATATGCATGGTTAAGTTGTAAAAGTTCGGACAAATCTTAGCCACCTGGATGGCTTCGCCGTACGAAAGTTCTTTTACATTTTCTTGTGGTTGCAACATATAAGGAGTTTTCCTAAATAAATTTACGCTGTATGGGACTGTATCTAAGTCAATACCTTTGTCACTACTCGGATCAAATACGACACGAGCATCTGGAACGTAATCCAAGGCAGCGCGGCCATGAGACTTAAGAAAATCATTAAGACTGTTTTTATTGGTGGGGGTGAGGGGGTAGTCCTCACTAAACTGTTGTTTTGTTTCATCATATACTCCGTTATAAAAAGTGTCTGTGTAGAAGTCACGTAAGACAACTGGTTTCTTTTTAGTATCTGCATCAATCTTATCTCCGAATATTTCAAAGATACTTCTATAGAAATCTGCATCTGCTTTTTCTATTTCCCAAATAGGTTCTCCTTTGAAGTTATACATGTAATGGGGGTTAGTAAGAATAAAATAATATCCTCCGCTATCGCCACCGTTTACATTACAGTTTACAAAAGGTTCGGACACACGACTGATTTGGATGGTCATTTTGTCCGGGTTTTGTAATACTTCGTGCGATTCCCCAGCAACGTTGACCGTAGACAACTTTCCTACTCGCTTAGGTAAGTTACTCTTCTTTCTTAAATTATCTTTAATTTGCAAACCTAGGGTGTGTACCTTTTCAGGGTTGACACCAATTAAAGACGAGGAGATATCAAGAACAGCTTGTCTACGATCAACTTTAACAAATCTATTTTCTGGATATGGGTCTTTAACACCAGTAAATTTAGGTGGTGCTAAATAAATTAGTTTACTATTATCTGCAACTGACGGGTCTAATACGCAAGATAAGCTTTGACCGTTAGCCGATAAAGTAATTTGTTCTGCAAGAAATTCACATTCATAATTAATCATGCGAATGAGATCCTTCAGGGTCTTTGGATGTACGAGCATGTCCATAAGAAAAAATAAGTGTAAAGATACACTGTTTTTCTTTATGCCTAATGATGCACTTGCTTGAACTATATACGAACAATCGTGAAATAGCTCAGGTAACTGAAGCACGATACGATCGGCCATAGCTTGTAAGTCATCGCCTGGAGTGGCACGTAAACCGTCTATATCTAAAACTAAAAGTTGTGTTGGTGCAGATCTGTCTGACATGAGTGCACGAGATTCATCAATTAGTGGACGTTTTAAGGGTCCTTTATGCATGCAGTGTCCTTGCTCTGCAGCGGTAGACATTACACGAAATAATTTAGTAAGACCTTTTTTATCAATAGTTATTTTTTCTTCATAAGAAGTAAAGTTTTTTACTAGTGGATAAGGTTTAGACTCTTCACTTGTTATTTCTTTAACTAGTGGTTTCTTTGCTTTTAGAAATGTTATTTTCATTTATATCTCCTTTTATATATATTTCTTCTCTATCTATGCGAATAGAAGGGTCGGCCTCAAAAGCTAGTTTGCATGCTTTTTGCGAGATGTTAGTTACAGTTATCGTGCAAATTTCGCTACCAGGCGTGTAAATTTTGACACGATCGCCGACCTTTCTTGTAAGCACTAAGTTGTTGTTTTTATTTGTCATATTGAGTGCTCACTCCTCCCTCTGCGTCTAGTGGTAAATCACTGCACCATTCAGGTGGTGTACGCATAATATTTAATATTGTATTCATTGTAACATCTGAATCAAGTTTAGAGCCAATTGCTATTATTTCATCGTGTACCTGCATAACTACGTTAACATTGGGTAAACTTTGAATTTCTAATATTTGGTCTGTAATAACTATTCGTGCAAGTGCTTGAATAATATTCTCTACCAAACGCGGTCCGTAAGTCCTAACTTTACCTTTAGAAGTGTCATACAAAAACTCCCCTCCTATGTATTTTAGTTCAGGATAATGTAATGACATTTGATTAGGTAATATTAATCTATTACGTGCTACTTGTAAGGGCCCGTAATTTGTACCAAACATGTTTGGCGAAGTCATATTAAATAATAAATCTTTGCCACGTGCCCATAACATAGGAATGTTTGGATACATGCCACGATACTGTGTAACAACCTGGGCTGCAGTGCTGTCCGACACGTCAACTGAGGGAGAGCCTGATTTTAGGGTGTCTTGGAACTTAATATGTCCCATGCCATACCCCAGCCCTAGGATCGCTGTTTTGCCGACATATCTTTCTAGCGTGTTTTCTTTGGTGATTGCACGATTATATATTTGTGACGCAAACTCACAGTATACATCTCTCTTTTGTGCAAAAGCGTCAAGTAAATCAGCTTCTTTAGCTAACCACGCCAACATACGCGCTTCAATATTTGACAAGTCCGCGATAAAAAGCCGCTGCCCTTCAGGCGCACGAATTGCCGTGCGTAATTTTGAACCGCGTGGTAGGTTTTGTAGGTTAATTTTATCTGAGCCACCAAACCTACCAGTGTGTGCAGCATAGTATCGTAACGGTATGCCAAAAGTGCCGTCTGGGTTACACGCGTCAATAAATCTTTGTGCTCTGGTTTCATCAATACGTGACTTAACAACTTCCCTGGCGTCCCACAATGCACGGTGTTCTGGATACATGTTGCACATTTGTATGTAGGCTGGGTCGTTTTTACCAAAGGCAGGTATTTGTTTGCCAGTGGTTGGACTTTTTTTTGTAGGCACTGTTATTTCTAAACTTTCTAAATGTGCGGCAAACTTCTGTTGTGACGCAAGAACTTCTCGTGTTACTCCAGATGCATCTATTGCTTGCACTGCACGTTCTGCCATGTCTTTCTTGTATGCATGTAACATGGGTTGGTCTAATAAAAGTTTAGGCTCTACAAACATTCGTGTAGTTAAATCGATCAGGTCCAGCTCTTTTGTAGGATAATCTTTGATATAACTTTGAAATAAATCATATGTTAAATCAACATCTTGTATGCAATATCCCCCAATCGTGTTGTCTAGCTCAGGATCTAGATCACGTACGCCTTTTGCATTTACCAGTTCTTCTCCCTTACGTTTAGTTAGATCGGATGGAAATTCACGCACGACGCAATCTTTTAACCTAGCAGACATGTTCGGATACAGACCACGACTCATTGCCGCAGTGTCGTAGTAATACGCTGGTCTGTATCCGAAATGCTGTGTAAGAATATAAGCGTCAAACAAAGTATTGTGGCAGACTAAAGAGATGTTATCCCAATTAATCTGTTCCAAAACGGAGGGGGTTTCATCTTCTGAAAACCACTCTGTATCTTCGTTTTCTACCTTTATTCCCACGCCCCAAACTTTAAAGTCTGCGTGATTAATATATTGTGCAGTCGACATTTTTGTTAATGAATAATGCACATCGTAAAATGTTTCAAAATCTAAATATATTGTTTTCATAATTATTCCGTGTGGTATCTGCTTTCAGCAATAATATGTAATATTTCATCTCTGTCGTCGTCTTGATGTAGACCTGTTTCAAGAGATACTTCTTGAACTTCGTCGCATAGTTGTAGTTTAGAATCTTCTAATTCTACTTGTTGGACTATACTTTCCCATCTATCTTCGTTGTAATGATTACTCATAGTTCCTCCTTGAACTTTTTCATTTTTGCACACCATTCTTCGTATTCAGAACGTTTTGCACGTTCCCAACCAACTTGCTTACTGGTATACATTGAATAAGCAGTTGATATCTTTACATACTTCCATTGTATGTAGGGTAAATCTTCTGGATTGTTATATGTATAAGGATGCACAGGGTTGCGCTTAACATATACATATTTTGGTGGTGCCATTTAATTACTCCTTAATTACTTGACAAATTTGATTTGTATCTTTATGACTATAGATGTTACCTAATTTTGGGTAACATAACAACTAAAGGTGAAATTATGGCAACTTTTACAAGTGACATGGTAGCGGGTAACCAATCATTCAAGCCTTTTCCTAGTGGACAGCTTGGTGTTAGATACTCAAAAATCACATTAACTGCAGCGCCTAACGCAAATGACGTATACAAAATGGTAGACGTTTTTGCTGGTGAGACAGTGCACAATGTTGTGATTAAATCTAGTGACCTTGACGGTGGTACAGCTTTAGTTTGGGGTGTTGGTGATGGCGACGATACAGATTACTATATCGGTGCATCAACAGCAGGACAAACTGGTGTAGCTGATCACATGGATACTGACGTATGCCCAAAGACCTACAGTGCAGACGATACAATTGATATCATCTGTGAAGTAGCTCCTGGTTCAGACGTTGCAACAGGCACACTAGAAATTTGGGTTACAGTAGCTTAACCTAAAGACGCATAGCCCAAGCCGGGTTCCCGAATCTTGGGCTATACTAATGCCACTCCTTGGCATGTTAAATTAACTCTCTATCTCCCTCTCGTTGCCTACTGGCCGACAATGTTTCTTGGTAGGTCATGCACGTGCTCTGCCATCGTTGGAGGGCTCTTCCTCAAGAGAGTTAAACTTAATGTAGTTTTGGCTCTTCCCATTTATTTTGTTTGACGTAATCATCCCAAGAACCATCGTAACAGTCTGCAAATAATATGCAGACTTTTACATTATCTTCTGATTCAAAGAATTTTTCCATCGTAGCAGGAATGCCATAAATGTGAGCGTATTCAGCCACAGTAAACATATAGTTTTTAATGTGACTCATATTCGCTCCTTGGATACATTTCTTGAAACTTCATTATTGCTTGTTCTTGCGTTAATCTAGTTTCATTGTTAACACTACGTTCAAAATGAACAGCATCAATCCAATTAGCCATATTAGCTTCATATGAAAATTTTGGATTGTATTGCCATTGTTTATTAGATTCAATAGTCATAACTATTCCCCCATAAGTTTATTACCAAGAATAACCTCATTCATTGAGTCTTTCAACTCTTCTGGTATGGTTTCATTAACAGTAACTTTCTTAGTTCCTGTTGAAGTCTTAGTTTTTGGAGCAATCATTCGTTGCATATCTTCGTGTGGAACTAGATTTCTACCTGCGGGCCAATCATCAAGAAACTGTTTGAGCGTATTCTTTTTAGCAAGAGCGTCAGCAAAAGTTGCAGTTTCTTCACCGATTCTTTGCTCAATCTCTCCAATAGGAGAAAAAGCTTCGCACAATTCTTTGTCTGTAACAATCAAAGCTCCGTCTGTGACATGAGGTTGATACGGTCCAGTATCGCGCCATCCTCTGTAATAACTAAGACCAAAAGTTAGTGGATAATAAAATTCATCTACATTATCAAGCTTAACAGCTATATCACCTTCAACAAAAGATTTACCTTCGTTCCATTGGCCTGCTGTATATTCATCTTCATGAGGAACTTCCCACTGTTTAATGGTAGTCATATTATCTGACTCTGGACGTTTTGGATTACAAATAAGACCCAAACTTGTTTGAGGTCTAATAATGTTGTCATCTATTCTAGAATGATAACTACCAACACTGCTGTCATATTGAGATTGTATCTTTGGAAGAATAATTTGATATTCTCTCTCCATAGAGATAAGTTTTTGCAACTCTGGGGAAGAGTTTTGCATTTTATCTAATATGGCGTCTATAGAAGGTTGAACATTAAAAGATTTACGATAAGCCTTCTCTAGTTGGACCTTAAAATTGTCCTTTATATCTTCTCGTAATCTTTGTGATAATTGAACACTAGCCATCATTTTGCTCCTTTCTTATATCTTCTAATACTTCAGAGATTAGCCTTTCAGCGTCTTCTCTGCTTGGAGCACAAATAAATGTTTGTGACATAGTCCAAGCTAACAGTAAAGATAATACATGTGGCGTAGGTAATTGTGAGTTACCTGCTAACAGCAACATAGCATTAAGTATTTCTTGAATAGCATCATGTGCTAGTTCTTCGTCGGATTTATTGAGATCCCTCTCTGTAATCTTTGACATAAACATCTCCTTAGTTTATTTCAATAACCTCGCCGAATGGGGCGTCGGTTGAGTTAGTTGTAACCCAGAGAACAGGGAAGTCTGGCTCATCGCCAAAGTCACTAGACTCTAGATCGGTTAAGTATACAAGAGCCCTAACATTTGGATGGTGCTCTTTAATATAGGTGATAACAGGCTCGAACGCCGTCCCACCTCTACCTTGGTATGTGATTTTAAGTGGTAAAGACTCTCGTGTGTATTCGGTAGTCTCTTTTACTTCGTAATCACATTGTATAAACTGCACACGCTCAGGATTGAGTTCGTGCAATATATGTGAAGTTTCTGTTGTGAACTGAGTAAGTTCTTCATCATTAATAGAACCTGAAGTGTCGACTGCAATAGCAATCTCTTCTAGACAAGGGTTATGTAATGATGGAAGATACATGCCTCTGCCGATGAAACGCCTGTTAGGTCTGACCCAAGTAAAGTCAGACTTGTTGTTAGCACGCAAGAAACGAGCCAACACAGCTTTCCAATCAACTTTTGCATTAGTTACTTCAGAAATTAGTGTTTCCATATTACCAGACAGTTTGCCTTGAGCTTTAGCCGCTTCGGCAGCCTGGTGTATGGCTACAGTAAGTTCAGCTTCAATAGCACTATTTTTGCCAACCGTTCCGTCTTTGTCAGGATGGTCTAGAACAGCACCACACTTACCAGGGTCCATATGATTAGTATCTTCATCTGGTAGATCAGCGTAAATAGCTTCTGTAGACATATCATTGTATTCAGGGTCAATCAATCCACCTGACGGCAATATAAAATTCTCTTTAATAAGATGATTGTTAATTGCGTAGTCAGCAGCGATATTCCATTTTTGAGGTTCGCGTTCTTGCCTACGAGTAATGTGCAGTAAAACCACATGCATAACCTCGTGAGCAAGAAAACCTACTCTTTGAAGTGCAGTTAGACTTTCAAACCATTTAGGATTGTAGAACAAATGCACACCGTCGACTGCACCAGTGGGCATGTCGTCACGCTCCACTGGTTTAAGTCTAAGACAAAGAGTGCCAAAGAATGGATTCTCAAGTATCAATTGAGACCTAGCTTTAATAAATAAGTTATTCATAATTTAAAGTTCCTTGTAAATAAGCCAAAGTATCAGAAGAAAATTTATCTTCTGGTATTATTTGGAGTTTAGCGGAAGTAGACATAGGTATAAGTTCCCACCTAGGTAAAGGTAGTTCTTGTAACATTGGGTTTCTAGCCCACCAGCGTTTATTTACTGGTGAGCTTATTTTATGCCATCTACAACCTTTTACATAAGCGTAGCCATCTCTTTCGTAAATTTGATTTACTAAGAAACCGGCAGTGCCCCAACTAAAAGGTATCCTAAATATATCTCCTAGTTGCATATCCAAACGAACTGGATAAGTAGCATAAGCAGGATTATTACGATACATTTTAACATTTTGAGCATGTAATCTAGCTGTAGCAAAAGTTTGTATTCGTTGTCGTGGAGCTTTTGGAATCATAGTTCCAGACTCTATATACATTGCGTGCATTACTTTCTCCCTTGTGTATTAATGAGAATCACATAAAAAAGCAGTGAAGCCGCAATACATATTGTTAAGATAGGTACTTCTCCAACCATTAGTCATCTCCCATTAGTTTGTCTTCTAGCAATACTTCACGAAGTTCTGCTAGCTCTGTTTCAGCAATTTCTGCTTGTTCTTTAGCACGAGCAGAACGATCGTCTTTCTCGTGCATCTTTTGCAATCTGTCTGAAGGGACCAAATCTTTTACATACGGAGCAGCCTTAATTAACTGATTTAAGGTGCTAAATCTGTCAATAACCTCTCGTATTTTATTTTCGTAATCTCTCCTTTTTTCAGACAAATTGTCGTTATACATTTTGACTTCCATGCACTCTTGAAAGGTTGGATTATCTCTTTCAACAGTGACATACATTTCGTCAGAATATTTAACCAAAGCAGTAGGAACAGACACACCAGAAATAGGCAACCTGAAAGTTTGCGTATTCCTGTATCCGTCTTCATCAGTGTCAATAGTGGCAGTGATGTGTATAGTATCAATTTCATTGACAGGGCAATCAAATCCCCAAGTGTCTTTGAAATGTTTTACTGTAGCATCGACTTTAGCTTGATAACCATTGTCGATGTAGAATTTCATACCGTCGTTAGGGTATTCCTTTTCAGGGTTAGCCTTTTGGTATTTAGTTCTTGCATTATTTTCAATATCTCTAGCCAAAGAGCTAGATAGTCTAACAGTTTTCATAAGTCCTCCTTACAATACAACGTTAGCGTTTTTGTTAATCCAGTTTTTAATCGCTGGATGTGATTTAAGATCGCGATCTCTAGCAAGACAACCTCTAACCAAGACAACTTGATATTCTATTACAAGCTTGTCAGATAGCTTCATGATGTTGTCCATCTTAGATTCTTCCGCTCTAACCGCAATTGCGTTAGCCAAAGCATATAACAACGCAGGGTTGTCATTACGCTTGTATCTAGTTGGATCCGCAATAATAGCGTCAATATCAGGTAGTTCGTCTGATATTTCTTTGAACGCAACAAACTCTCCAGCAGCGCCATCGCCAACCAAAGCAGACACACTGTAAAACATTCTGTCTTTGTCAGTGTTTGTCTTTTGTAGTTTCTTGCTAACCAAAGACCAAGCACGCGGTGTTGGAAAAGCATACTCATCTGGATTGAAGTCCGACAACAGATTCGGTCTGTATTGTATAAACGCAATAACATCTGAATCAATGTTGTTTTGGTGAGCCCACTTAGTCCAGTCATCAAGAGTAGGTTCTAGCTCGTAGTGTGCTAGCCTGTTTCTGACCGGTGATGGCATTTGATACACAGCTGCAGAGTCAGTTAGTCTGTTACCAGCACACAAAATAGCCCAGCCAATAGGCAGTGAATAATCACCGATTTGTCTGTTTAGCAAAAGTTGCAAGAAAGCATTTTGCGTTGCTGGTGGTGCAGTTGGTAGCTCGTCAATAAACAAGATACCTCTGTCGCCGTCGCGTTCTGCGATCGGAAACACATCTGGAACTGCCCAAGCAGTGTATTTCTGTGCGTCCGCGTCTGCTTGTGTGAGGTAAGGAATACCACGCACATCGACAGGGTCGAACAGATTTGCACGAAAGTCTATGATATTCATATCAAGGTCTTTCGCGACTTGTGTAGGAATGTCAGATTTGCCAATACCTGGTCCGCCCCAAATCATTGCAGGCGTGCCAGAAACAACAGAATCTTTCAGCTCCATAATTAGATTAATTGGATTAATGGTTTGCATTATCTCCTCCAGTTAGGTTCTACAGTCTTCCATCTAGTTTTGACTGTAGGAATTTTAATTTGAACGGGTTTATCAATAATAACTCGTTCGCCCTTTTCGATTGTTAGTCTCTCGTGCGGCATAGTTTTCTTCATAATAAACAAAACAACAGACGCAGACAAACCACCAACCATTGCAGCAGTCATACCGCTGAATGTGCCGTAAAAGCACACCATTAGTGTGACCGTAATCAAGACATCAACAAAGATATCGTGACCGATGGCCTTACGGCCGCCAGCTTTAAGCGCCAGGATTAACAACCCTAGGGCCGACAGTATTCCTACTAGTAACATCTTTCTTACTCCACATTAGATAAGCCATATAAGCAAATTGTATGGCCTCGATTAGAATCCAGAGTGCTGTAGTCAGCGCTCCAACTATATTTGCATTCATAGTAACCTCCATAGCAAATAGAATATTGACGACATTCCAATGCCGACAGCCATCAATATGAGTGAATAATTGATACTCGTTGCTATGCCGAATAGAACAAAGAGTATTGCTGTGCCAACCAGCACAGACTTTGCGTAGTCCTTAATCATAAGTGCCTCCTTACCAAGAACAGTCGTACCAGACATTTTTACCTTCGTCTAGCCATTTAAGAGCTTGAGCACAGAACTTTATGTCTTGTTCCTTGTATTCTTTCATAGCTTCTTCCTGGAACTGTTGTCCCCAAAAGAAACCATCAGAACAAAAAGGCAGATTATCGTCTCTTACTTTAGCTTGAAGGTCTAGTATGTCCTCCCTAGTCAAGAATATAGTTTCTGCAAGGTCGTGCTTGCCGTCCATATGAAGACCGCCCATGTTACGAGCTTGTTCTTCTCCAAATGTTCTAACACGCCAAAGATCTTGCATGTATTGCTGTAGTCTTGAATGTTTACGCCAATAGAATCGGTCGTCATGTTGTAATGTATCGTAAAACGCATCAGGGTTGATAGGTTCTACATTTTCTGGTTGTGGCTCTTGAAAGCCAGCATAGGCATCTAATCCCATAATATTCTCCTTAATAATAGTTAAAATTAGGTGGACAGCTTTTCATCTGCCCATGGTCGTTCCGGAGACACCGCCACACACCTTACAATGATAAACGCGTTTGTGTGGTAACGCGGGAGAGTGCGCATAAGGGACAATCAAAAACTTACACACACCAAAAACTTATCAGATACCAAGTCCCCCACGCCTATAGAATAGCCGGTGCTGGACTTGGGCGCTACAGTCTTTTCCTTGTGAATTTTGGTTCCACTGGTTCCATATGGTTCCATATGTCGTGGAACGCAAAAAGAGCAGTAAAAACAGGGGATATAGGTTATGGTTCCATTGTTCCATGTAAAAATAGTATTCATAAAATATCATTTATCCTTTGTCGGTGGTCGATCATAATCACATAGCCTCTGAAGTTCGCGGAACCGTGGAACCGCAGGCAAGTATACCCGCTCCAAAGCCCGCAGGCATATGGTTTCCGCTGGTTCCATTTGTTGGTTCCACATCGGGGCAAGTCCGTGGAACAAGAGGAACCGGCATGCAAGCTTGGAAACTGGCATATGCATGCAGGCACACTCGCATCCGCTCGTGATGATAGTAATAAAAAAGGGGAGCCGAAGCCCCCCAGACAGATTAATTAAATGTAATCAGGATTGAATTCGTCGGAATCGACAGAAGATTGAGTTTGGTCGGTATCGTCTTTCATGAATTGATACATACCATATAGATACATCGCAATGAGAGTGAATTTGAGTATCATGCTCAAAGCGATATAAACGATAATCGCAATAGCTGCGTATTCTAATAAGCCCATTAGTATTCTCCAAATAGT
>CEUO01007464.1_pt1 | contig 19480 bp, 30 predicted proteins | sample 531391 | NCBI WGS metagenome assembly CEUO01 (sample SAMEA2622799, study PRJEB7988) | marine metagenome | isolation source: saline water (ENVO:00002010), including
TAGCGTATTAGATGCGACAATGTGACGTATAATATGTGTATAAAAACTACTTGATATTCGTATTAGCTACGATATAGAAGCTATTATATAAACTAACAAATGAGGTATATAAAATGAGTGCATATCAAGTAAGTGAAAAATGTTTATATGAGGTTATGAGCTTAATTAATAAAGTTTATGGCTCAGGTGAACATTATAAAGAAAACCAAAAAATAAAAGATACTTGTAGAAATAAGCCTGAAGTATTTTTTAATTGGTTAAGTAAGTTAAATAACTGGTCACTGGTGGAAAGATACCCTGACTTAAAAGATAAGCCTGAAGGTATGATTAGGCCTTTAAAATTTAATATGAAGGAATATTTAAAGGTGCAAGCTGAAGGCAATCTTATTCAGTGGTATAAATCAGGCTCAAGTTATACGTACCAAAGCTGTGAAGGTGACGCTGGCAAGTCTCAATTATATAGATGTATAGATTTTATGAGATATGAGCTTGCAGGTGATATAGTCTCAGACCTTCCAAAATATGAGCAGGCAAGGTGGGCTTAATGATTAATATAAAATATAAAAATTATTATATTTGTATAAATTATTTTAATAATGGTAAATCATATTACTATACAATATGGACTAAAGACTTTGTTGATATGGTTTGTGGTGAATTTAAGTCTATTAAATCAGCAAAGAAATATATTAGAGAAGAGTTAGCTGGTTAAATTATAAATATAGGCCGTTGATATTATGATAGTATTGACGGCCTTTATTGTATCTATGCTATAATGGACAGATTGACGCACCTAGTATATTGTGTATTTAAACTACTTGACAAGCGTATTTACTACACTAAAGTAGCTATATCTTTTTAAATTATAAATATATGGAGGTATACAAATGAGAAAAGATGTAGCGACAATAGTTAAAAGCGTAACTGATAAAATAATAAAAGATATGGAAGGAGCTAACCCTTCGGAGTGGATGAAGGGCTGGACTAATACCAGCTTCCAAAATCTTAACGGCCATCACTATACAGGCTTCAACGTATTTTGGTTAAGTATGATTGACGGTGGTTTTTTAGGTGGTAAGAAAAAAGACCGTAAAATATATGGTACTTTTTTACAGTGGAAGGCTAAAGGCCTGAGCATTAAAAAAGGCTCTAAGGCTATTCCATTATTAAAGCCTATTATTGGTCAGGGTACAAAGGAAGTTGAAACTCCTGAAGGTAAAAAAGACGTAACTTACAATTATAAATATTTTAAAACTTTTAATGTATTTAATATTGAGGACGTTGAAGGGGATGTCTCAAGCTGGGATGGCGTGGACAGGTTCAACGCTATTAGTGATGTTAAAGCGTCTCAAGTAGCTGAAGACTATGTATCAAATTTAAAGGCAAAAATTAATCATATTGATGGAGGTAACGCTTATTATGTACCTTCACAGGATGCTGTTTTTTTGCCTTCAAAAAAATCTTTTATTGATACTAAGGACAGCTCAGCAACTCATAATTATTATACTACTTTATTCCACGAGCTAACTCACTGGACAGGCTCAAAAAGTAGATGTAATAGAGATTTAACAGGCTGGAAGGGCTCAGCTAGTTACGCATTTGAGGAGCTAGTAGCTGAATTAGGCTCAGCGTTTTTAGCTAATCAACTTGATATATGTGTAACGCCAAGAGCTGACCACGCTAAATATTTAAAGGGCTGGGCTCAGTGTTTAAAAGATAAACCTCAAGCGTTATTAAATGCTTCAGGCTTAGCTAATAAGGCCTTAGCATATATGAATAGTAAACAGCCTAAGGCTAATGCTAAAGTTGTGTTAAATACTAAAGCTGACCCTGTAACGTCAATTAAAGAATATAAAATTGACGCTAATGGTAAACGTGAATTAATTCAGGTGGTGGCTTAATATGAATATAAATAAAATATATAAAATAAATAATACTAATTTATATGATTTTAGCAAATTAAACCAATCTAAAAGATATATAAAAGTTGAAAGTTTATTTTGTAGCTCACCACGTAAAGCTATTAATCAAGCTAAAAAAATCTTAAATGATAAAAAAGCTAAAATTGAAGTTATTAATATAGATTAAAAAATAAAAATTTAAAAGCCTTCAGTCAAAACGCTGGAGGCTTTTTTATTATGATAGTATGAAGTTATCTCTAGTGGCTCTAGTTGTTATGATAGTATGTTGTTTCCTCTAGTGGCTCTAGTGGCTCTAGTGGTTTATTAATACATAATATTAAAACAATTTACCTTTAACATTATCCAGTTTTGCTAGGTCAATACTAAATTGTTCAGTATTAGGTTGATGTGCATATTCCATCATAGAAAAGGGAAGCATACATATCCATTTAGCCCATTTAGTCTCATTTTTAACAGGAATTTTATGAATAACATTTTGAGATACACTACCTCTAACTTCATAATGAGTAGGTGTTAAATGACAAGTACCAAAATAAACATCATGCTCTTTATCATTATCAGGAAAAGCTAATATTAATCTGTCAATACATTGTTTATTTACCTTTTCATAATCTATTTCAGCAGTAGAAAATAAATGAACACAATTATTATAAGCTGTTTTAGATACATAATAATAAGCATACATAGGCATAAACCTTTTAATTAATGTACTAGGTGCTATAAATTCAGATGGTTGAGTAGGGTTTAAAGGTCTAACTTTACATTCTTCGTTAGCCGGCTCTTCTATAATTTGGCCAACAATCGGAACTTTACCTACAGCTTTACTATTAACTTTAATTTTAAATATATCAGGAAATGCGTTTTTTAATTTCAGGAAATTATCAAGAGTTACATTCTGTTCATTCTCAAGACGATATATAACATTCTTGTCTAAACCTTCCGTTCTCTTATATATCTCTTGTTTTGAGTATTCTTTAACTAGCTTTTTAACAAGGTTAGATATGTCTTTTAATGAGTTAAGCTCAGGACTATTCACACCTTTAATATTTACTACTTTATCATCCATGCACAAGAAATATCATAATAAAACTTATAATCAAGAAAAAATTTTATTTATAGTATTGACTTATTAAAAATAATAGGCATAGACTATAAATCTTATTTATAAGTGATTTGCTTATATATAAGAGAAATGTGAGGACAAAATGGGTGAAAATAACCATCTATATTTAGCTTCTCTAAATATTACTCAAGAGAAGCTGGATAAAACATTAAAAGAGGTCATATCCGATATAAAAGGGCTTCTTAAAGAAAACCTTCTTGAAGTAAGGTTTAACTATAATCAGAAGCATAAGTATGAAAGGCCTGAAGGAGACGTGATAGTACAGGGCTTTGATACTATAGATAATAAGCTCTCAGATTTACGTTGGAAACTTCAAAATTTACTGAATTCCAGCAGGTTTAACGGAAAGCCTGTTGTGGATGTAGTTAAAGCTCTAAATGCTGAAACTACTAATAACTCTAGGGTCATAACTATGTGCGATAAGGAGGAGGCCTCCGTGCAAAATAAAGCCTCACCTGAAGCTGTTGTTATTGACTTAAAGGAGGTTAGCCAAAATGGCTGATAAAAAACTGGTGATGATGTCAGATAGAGGTCTAGGAGCTAATAAACAGGTCTTTGCTGAACATCCTCCTATATTAGCATCAAAGCTGGGTAAGGCTAAGGCTCACCTAAAGCAAATAAGAAGTGAATTACGAAATACTTATAGTAACGTAAAATTTCACTTTGTAGATGCTGATGAATTGACTGAAAATAAATCAGTATAAAAAAATATGAGGCGTGTAGTTTGCTCCCTCTCTAGCACGCCTCTTAAAACTAAAGAATTAACTATGGCTAAAACACAAATGAATTTTTATATCCAAAATCTAACTAAAAATCTTACTCCTTCTGAGTATAGAGAACAATTCCCCAAATTAATTGAATTTTACACTCTTATGAAAGAAGGTGAATTTAGCCTATTTTTTAAGTTTTTTAGGTATAGAATTATTTTATCTTTTAGTGCGTATCTACTTGACAAGCGTAGCTAAAATATGCATTAATCTCTTTATATAAATAAATATATAGTGAGGTATATATGACAAGTAAAGAAGTTGCAGAGTTAGCTAATAAATTAACTAACAAAAATATGGAACAATTAATTTCTATATTTTCAGATAGAATAAATATTTTTATTGGCTCATCAAAACAAATGCAATTAACAGCAGAGTTAAGTAAAGAAAACCCTGTATGTTTAAATGGTGCATCACTTCAAATAAATACTGAATATACTGATGATGATAAGTCATTTATGAAAGAGTATGGAAGGTATTTAAAATGAACTTAACTAAAGCTCTACACAAATGGTGGCATTTAGGTGCAGGTAAATTCCAAAATGGAATAGGCCTAAACACCATTGTGTTATTTGATGCAATAGCTCATACAGATTATTCCAAACTTACGGTTGAAAATGTTAATGAAACTTTATATCGCAGATATGATTTTAAATTTAACTCAGCTACGTTAAGCAGAAACAATGACAACTTAATGTACTTAGGATTAATTAAATTAAAAGAAAGTGCAACGGATAGAAGGTATAAAGATATTATTCTAACTGAGAAGGGTAAAGACTTTGCTAGAATGATGAATGTAGATGGTGAACGAGTATTAAAGATGGTGAGGAAGTAATGGGTTATTATAAATTAGATAATGGGAAGTGGCGAGTTAATGTCTCTATGAAGGGTCAAAGATTAACACAAGTAGAAGATACTGAAGACGAAGCTAAAGAAACAGAAAAAGATTTTAAACAACAATTACTGGATGGAAAACCTATAAATAAAATAAGAGCTAATAAACAAATAACTTTAGCTCTAGCGTTTGAAAATACTATTAATAACCCTGAGAATAAATGGTCAAAAAATGGTGTTGAAACACCTCACGGAAGAAAACAAAGATATATAAATAATTCTTTTTTAAAATTTTTTGGAAAAAATAGAATATTAAAAACTATAACTAAAGATGATTGGTATAAATATATTAATCAATTTGGAGAAACTAATACTAATAATCGTAGGGCTTCCACAATGAATAAGATATTGAAGCAAGCCTTTAGTGACCAGTATATAACTAAAGAACATTTCTTTACAGTACCAAGAGAAAAAGAATTAGTTGGGAGAGTTGAAACATTTAGTAGAGAAGAAGAAACAGCTATAATACAGAAGTGTGAAGAGTTAGGCTTTTTAGATTTAAAAGATTATGTAATAGCTTTAATTGACACTGGTGCAAGACCTGAAGAACTAAGAACAGCATCAGCCAAAGATATAATTAGAACTCCTGAAGGTGAAATAACTTTAGCTTTATACAGGCCTAAGACAAGTAATGATAGTATAGTTGGTTTACGTAAACGTAGTCAGAATATATTGATAAAAAGAAGTAATCAAAAAAGATTTTTTATGTCCAGTTATAGACAGCTCTATAATAGATGGAATGATGTTAGAGATAGGCTAGGTAAGAACACAGATGAAAAATGGGTGTTTTACACTTGTAGACATACTTGTGCATCACGTATGGCACAAGCTGGTTTTACTTTAGTACAGATTGCTAACCATTTAGGACACGCCCATAATTCTCCTACGACAAGGAAATATATACACTTCTTCCCTAAGGATGCTATTAACATTGGTAAACGAATGGATGAATATGAAGAAGAGCTAAGTGCAAAAAGTGTGCGTCAGTTGCACGAAGCTAAATGAAGTCTAAAATTAATAACGTAAATGTTAATTAATTTGACGGAAAGAGACTTAAAAACTCTCTACTATTAATAGGCTTCTGAGACTACTACCCAAAGGTAGTTAATTCCTAATGAATACAAGCGTTATTCTCTAGGGTCTCAAAATATGTGCATAGCTACGATAGAGTAGTAGTCTATTGCACAGATGCACATTAAACTACTAACTATGAGGATATAATATGGAAAACATAATAATTGGAAGCAAAGTAAAAGAAGTAAAGCAAGGGTATGAACGAGTAGAACAAGAGAAAAAGAATGAACAAAAAATGCTCATAGATGGGCGTAATAGGTTTCATAAAGAAATAACAACATCACGATTAAAGTCTTTAAATGGTAAGCAAAAAGAGCCTACTGAAAGTACAACAATTTATGGCCAGCAATTATTACAAGAAGGAATTGAAAGACTTAATAAAGCCATAGATAAATTTGTTAGTGAAGTATTTAGTAAAACTTCATCTTCCAAAAAGTATGCTACAAGTGCAACATATTTAGTTAAGTGTATTCCTGTTCAGGAACTTGAAAAGAAAGATGTTAGTAAGTGGAGTAGTGTTTCTCTAATAGCTTTAAAAACTGTATTAGATAGCATAACTACTGGATGTACTCAAACTAAGGCCTCAGTAAAAATAGGTAACTCTCTTGAGGATGAAGCAAGATTATTATTTTTTCAGGAAAATGATACTAAGACTTATAGTAGAACTAAACAATGGCTGAAGAGTAAAAACAATTATAGATATAAAAAAAGAATTTATGTCTATGCTATGAATAAACATAATCTTGAATTTGGTGTATGGGCTAAACAAGATAAAATTCATTTAGGTATGACTTTAATTTATTTAATTATGGTTGCTACTGGTGGTGCAGAAAATGGATTAATTAAATTACAAAAGAAATCTGAAGGTAGACTTCATACGCCTATTTATGTTCAAGCTACTAAGAAAACTATGAATTGGATTGAAAAGAAAAAATTACATAGTGAAGCTCTTAAACCAATGCGTATGCCTATGTTAGTTAGACCTAGAGAATGGACTAACCCATTTGACGGAGGTTACTTAACTCACTCATTTAAAATTATGGAGGACAGATAAGATGCATTATAATTTATTTAAGAGTAGAAATAGAGCTTTCCTAGAGGAAATGACTAATAGAACTGAGGATATGCCTGAGGTGTATCAAGCAGTTAATATAATGCAAAATACAGCATTTAAAATTAATACTAAAGTATACCAAGTAGCTAATACTATATTTGGTAAAGGAAGTACCGTTGGTAAATTACCTAGTACAGAAGATACACCTTTACCTCCTAAGCCTAAAGATATTGCTACAAATGCTGAGACTAGAAAACAATGGAAACAAAAAGCCTCTATAGTGCACGAATATAATGCAACATTAAAATCAAAAAGATTATTAATTACTAAATTGTTAGGTGTTGCTGAGACTTATGAAAATGAGCCTGAGATATATTTTCCTATGCAGTATGATTTTCGTGGGCGTTGTTACTGTGTTCCAATGTTTCTTAATTATCAAGGTAATGATTTAGCTAAATCGTTGTTATTATTTGCTAGAGGTAAGCCTTTAAAAACTAATGATGATTTAAGAAGTTTAGCTATACACGGAGCTAATACTTATGGTGAAGATAAGAAACCTTTAGAAGATAGAGCTAAATGGGTTGAAGAAAATGAAGAAGCTATTATTGCTTCAGCTAAAGACCCACATAACCATTATGAATTTTGGGCTAAGGCTGATGAGCCTTATCAATTTTTAGCGTTCTGTTTTGAATGGGAAGAATTTAAAGCTAGTGGTGAAGAAGCTGGATTTATAACTAACTTACCTTGTTATTCTGATTGTACTAACTCAGGTCTACAAATATTTTCAGGTATGCTTAGGGATGAAACTGGTGGTCACGCTACTAATTTAATTGCTACAGAAAAACCTCAAGATGTTTATGCAGAAGTAGCTAATAAAACTTTAGCTCTATTAGAAGAAATGCCTGACACCATTTATAAAAAAATGTGGTTAGAGTATGGGATAACTAGGAAGACTACAAAAAAAGTAACTATGTGTATCGTATATGGATTAACACAATATAGTTGTAGAGCTTATATTGAAGAACATTTAAAAGAAATGGAAGAAGATAAAATTAAAAAATGTCCATTTCCTAAACTTAAAGATGGCTCAGGTATTCCTTCTATAACTCAAGCTACAAATTATTTATCTAAGCTAGTATGGAAGGCTATTGGACAAGTGATAGTATCAGCTAAAGAAGCTATGTTATGGCTTCAATCTGTATCAAGATTAGTTTCTACCGGAGACCCTAAAACTAAACAAAGTATACCTATTACATTTACAACACCTACAGGATTTATTGTTCAGATGAATTATATGGAAATGAAAAAGCAAAGAGTGTGGACTAAAATGGGTGAGAGTATGGTACAAAAACCAGTAACTATACAATTTGAAACTAAGAGAATAGATAGCAGAAAAGTAGCTAATGCTATTTCTCCCTGTTTTATTCACGCCATTGATGCTTCAATGTTACAGAAGGCTATATGTTTAGCCTCTAATAACGGAATAAATAGTTTTGCTTGTATTCACGATAGCTTTGGAGTGTTAGCACCTGACGTAGAAAAAATGAAAGCGTGTGTGCGACAATCTTTTGTTGAAATATTTGATGGAAATAATTTGTTAGAAGATTTTTGTAAAGAAATTACTCTACAGGTTGCAAAAGAAAAGAGACATCTGATACCTCCTCTACCAAAATTAAGAAACCTTAATATTAAAGGAGTTTTAGATAGTGATTATTTTTGCTCATAAAACTACGATAGCGAAGTTAATAAAACAACACTATAGACAATCTAAACTTTCCACAATCTAGGAGGTACAATGGAAAAACCAAATAAGTACACTTCTCCCTTTGGAAAAGCTATTTATCCTCATCTTAATTCACCTGACGTGAAATTTAAGGCTGAGGGTGAGTATCATTTAAAGTTAGAACTTGGCGATAAAGACGCTAAAGAAGTTTTAAAAGTAATAAATGAAACTCTTGATAATGCTTTAGAAGATGAGAAGAAAAATAGTAAGAAAAAGAACGTGACTAAATCTAGTCATATTTCTTACAAAAAGGAAGATGGTAAACACATCTTTTCTTTTAAAATGAAAGCTAAAGGCTTTAACAAGAAAAATGGAGAAGCCTTTACGCAGAAACCAGCTCTATTTGATAATGAACTAAAACCGTTAGACCCTGATTTACAAATTTGGGGTGGGAGTAATCTGAGGGTGAGCTACACTCCCTATGGCTGGTATAAACAACAACTCGGAGGAGCTGGTGTAACTCTAAGACTTAAATCTGTCCAAGTGAAAGATTTAGTACAAGGGTCATCTAGTAATGGTGGAGGGCACGGTTTCACTAAAACAGATGGAAACAGCTCTGAGAAGAATGTTAGCACGGATGAAATGGAAGAAGAAGTGGCCGAAGCCACAAATTCAGCCGACTTCTAAATTCAAGAGCAAACTTGAGGAAGAATTTAATAATTTTCTTATAGCTAGTGGCATTAAATTTGCTTATGAAAATTTCACAATTTCTTACCTCAAGCCAGCTCGTGCATCTAGGTATACTCCTGACTTTAGTTGTCCTGATATAAATAATAATTATTCAATTATTTTTGAAACTAAAGGACACTTTATTACAGCAGATAGACAGAAGCATCTCTTCATAAAGCAACAATATCCTCTTATGGATATTCGTTTCGTATTTTCAAATTCCAAAAATCGTATTGGAAAAAAATCTCAAACAACTTATGCTAAATGGTGTGAGCTTAAAGGCTTTAAATATCATTGTATAGCATCAACTGGAAAACTTTTACCTGACGAATGGATAAAAGAACTCAAACACAATCAAAACAACATTGTGCAACTTGTACCAAAGTTGCCGGAATAAAGGAATAAAAAATGTCAAGAAAAGAAACTAAATATATAATTATACATTGTACGGCTACTAAGCCATCAATGGATATAGGATTAGAAGAAATAGATAAGTGGCATAGAGCACGTGGATTTTTGTCGTGTGGCTACCATAGAATAATTAGACGTGATGGAAGCGTAGAACAAGGAAGAGCAGATGATGAAGTAGGTGCTCATTGTCGTGGAAGAAATCACGATAGTATTTCAGTCTCTATGGTCGGAGGAGTTTCTGAAAATAATATAGAACAGTGGGAAGATAATTTTGAAGGTGCTCAATGGGCTACCTTAAAAAATGTAGTAACTGAATTACATAACAAATATCCTGAGGCAGAGATTTGTGGACATTATAAATTTAGTGATACTAAAAAATGTCCTTCATTTGATGTAGAAGAATGGAGTAAAATTGAGCTGGATTGGATAGAAGGCGACTTACTTCCAAGTGATGAACGAGAATGAAGAAGCTGATTTTATTGCTTATGAGCCTTGTCCTGAATGTCAAAGTAATGGGTATGATACTACTGGCGATAATTTGGCTAGGTATTCTGATGGTCACGGTTACTGCTTTTCGTGCAAATTTTACCAACATAGTGATGAATTAAAACAAGAGGTTAAGCAAGTGAATACAAATATGATTAAAGGTGAATATACATCTTTAATAAAAAGAAAAATTGATGAAGTAACTTGTAAAGTATTTGGTTATCAAACTGGTGAATATAATAATCAGCCAGTACAGATAGCACCATATTATAATAAAAATCACGAACTTGTTGCACAACATATTCGTTTTCCTAGTAAGGATTTTATTTGGCTTGGTGATATGGATGAAGTCACTCTATTTGGAATAAACAAATGGAGAGATAATGGTAAGATGGTTATTGTTACTGAAGGTGAAATTGATTGTATGTCAGTTTCTAAAATACAAGGTAATAAATATCCGGTAGTATCTGTACCAAGTGGAAGTGCTTCAGCTAAGAAGTATGTAAAGAAATCTATTGAGTGGTTAGAAAAATTTGAAAACGTAATATTTTTATTTGATAATGATGATGCCGGTAAAAAAGCATCAGTTGAATGTGCAAAATTATTATCTCCTCGTAAGGCTAAGATAGGTAGATTACCTCTTAAAGATGCTAACGAAATGTTAGTTAATGATAAAGGTAAAGAAGTCATTGATGCGATTTGGGGTGCATCTACTTATACGCCTGAAGGTATTATATCCGGTAAAGATACTTGGGATTTACTTATAAGTGATGATAGTAAGTCATCTGTACCTTATATATGGGAAGGTCTTAATAATAAACTTAAAGGAATTAGAGTAGGTGAAATAGTTACACTTACAGCAGGCTCAGGTATCGGAAAGAGCCAAGTTTGCCGTGAGATAGCTTATGATTTAATTAACAAAGGTAATACTGTTGGTTACATAGCATTAGAAGAAAGTGTAGCTAGAAGTATAAGAGGATTACTTTCAATACCTTTAAATAAATTAATTCATTTACCTGAAGAACGTAAAAAAATTTCAGAGAAAAATTTAAAAGCCGAGTTTGATAAAATAAAAAGTAAATGCTACTTCCTAGACCATTTTGGTTCTACGGAAAGTAATAATCTTTTAAATAAAATTAGATATTTAGTTAGAGGTTGTGATTGTAAGTACGTTGTACTTGACCACCTCTCTATATTAATTAGTGGCCTTGAAGGTGAAAGTGAAAGAAGAGTTATAGATAATACTTTAACTAAACTTAGGTCATTAGTAGAAGAATTGAATTTTGGATTAATCTTAGTGTCTCACTTAAAGAGACCTGAAGGTAAGAATGGTCACGAAGAAGGTGCTATAACTTCTCTTAGTCATTTAAGAGGAAGTCACGCTATAGCTCAACTGTCCGATATAGTTTTAGGTTGTGAACGTAATCAACAATCTGATGAATATAAAGATATTATGACAGTTAGATGTTTAAAAAATAGATATACAGGAGAGACTGGTATTTGTACCTACTTACATTATGACAAGGACACTGGGAGATTATCTGAAGGAAAGTTTGATGAGCAAGAAGAAATTAGAAAAACACATTAACGATTTTCTTTATGCTTATTTAGAAACTAATCCTGATTTTAATGAGTTAGATGATACAGATAAATTATATGTTTATTCAGTATTAAAAAAGTTACTAGCTCTCATACATAAAGTATTAAAATATCCTAATGTATATCCAATACTTTTAGTACAAAATACTAAGTCAAAAGAAATAATAACTAATGCTTTTGATGAAGTAGCACACATCATACCAACAATTAAAAATATAAAAATACAAGTAATGAATTAATGAAAATAATATTTGATATAGAAACTAATGGTTTCTTATCAGATGCAACAAAAATCCATTGTATAGTAACAAGAGATATAGAAACAGGATTAATAGGCTCTTTTGATTATAATAATATTGAGCAGGGTTTAAAAATTATAAGTGATGCTGACTTATTAGTTGGTCACAATATATTAAAATTTGACCTGCAAGTAATCAAAAAATTATATCCTGATTTTAAATACAAAGGAGAAGTATTTGATACTTTATTATGTAGCAGGCTGATATGGACTAATAGAACAGACGAAGATTTTAGACTAAAGCAAGTACCCAGCAAATTAATAGGAAGACACTCTTTAGAAGCGTGGGGTTACAGACTTGGTTTAAGAAAAGGTGACTTTATAAAAACAGGAGATTTTTCTCAGTGGTCTAAAGAAATGCAAGACTATTGTGAGTTAGATGTAAGTGTTACCTTAGAGTTATATAACTTAATTCTGAAACAAAAATATTCTCCTGAAGCAATAAGGCTAGAGCACTCTTTTGCCGAATGTATTGTTCGCCAAGAAGCACAAGGATTTACCTTTGATGTGGCTTCTGCAAAGAAGCTGTATGCCTCACTTGCAAACAGAAGGTTGGAGTTGGAAGCTCTTCTAGCTTCAGCCTTCCCAATAAGAAAAGTATTTGTAGAAACCTTTAGGCCAAAAAGAGATAACAAGACTAAAGGTTATGTTAAGGGTGTACCTATTAAAAGATATAAAGATGAAGTTTTTAATCCTAATAGTAGACACCACATATCTAGTAGACTTATAGCTAAAGGATGGAAGCCTCAGATATATACACCTGATGGTAGTCCTAAAGTTGATGAAACAGTTTTAAATAGTCTTCCTTATAAGGAAGCTAAAATATTAGCAGAACATTTTTTAGTACAAAAAAGAATAGCCCAACTATCTGAAGGAAAGAATGGTTGGTTAAAATTAGAAAGAGATGGAAAAATTTATGGTCAAGTCATTGAAAATGGAGCAGTTACTGGCAGGTGCACGCACAACACCCCAAATGTTGCTCAAGTACCTTCTAATTCCGTACCATTTGGTAAAGAGTGTAGGGCTTTATTTATTCCTAGTGATGGTTACAATCTTCTTGGGTGTGATGTTAGTGGCCTTGAGCTACGTTGCCTTAGTCATTTTCTTGAGCCTTACGATAATGGGAGTTTTAAAAAAGTATTATTGGAGGGCGATATTCATACCGAAAACAGAAAAGCTCTCGGACTTACCTCACGTGCTCAAGCTAAAGTTGCTATTTATAGTTTCATTTACGGAGCAGGAAATCAGAGGCTTGGTGCAGTTGTTGAGGGAGGCATTAAAGAAGGAAAAGAACTCAGAAGAAAACTTTTAGAAAACTTACCAGCATTAAAAAAATTAAAAGATGATGTTCTAGTTAAATATAGAAATAATAATTTTTTATATGGATTAGATAAAAGAAAACTTTTAATCAGAAGCGAGCATAGTAGCTTGAATACTTTAATTCAATCTGCTGGTGCTCTTATAGTTAAACAAGCAACAATAATCTTACATAGGAAATTTAAAGAAAATGATTACACACAAAAAGATGTTTCTATGGTTGCTCATATTCATGATGAGTTACAGCTTGAAGTTAAACCAACTCTTGCTGATACCATAGGTAAACTAGCAGTACAATCAATCAAGGATGCAGGTACGCATTTTAATTTTAGGTGTCCACTAGATGCTGAGTATCACATAGGAAATAATTGGAGTGAAACTCATTAGTTGGTGGGCGTACTCAGACTTGAACTGAGAGATACCGAAGTATCAAGGATTTTAAGTCCTTTGTGTTTACCAATTTCACCATACGCCCTTATGAATAAACCATTTAGCAAATATGATTTTATCACTGACCTGAAATATGGCACGGACAGTGAAAAAAATATAGCAGAAATTTTAGGTTTAAATGGGAAAGAATTTGAAGTCAAGACAGAAAGAGATTGGTGGACTAAGACAGGAAATATAGCCATTGAATTAGAATGTAATAAAAAACCTTCAGGAATAAATGTAACTCAAGCTAGATATTGGGTACACGCTTTTCAAGATAAGGATGATTTATTCTGTTTTGTAATAATGCCAGTAAAAATTCTTAAAGAAATAGTTAAAAAATTATTAGCCAATGGTGTCAAGCCTAGAATGGTTGGTGATGGAAATAGAAGTAAGTGTCTAATCATTAGGAAGGAGATGCTTTTAAATTATGGATTTTTAAAAAATGAAAATTTGGAAGAACCTATACAAAAGCCTGAAGTTACTAAATAGATATACTATACCTAGTTTTCAAACAGAAACATTTCCTGAAGTAGATGATTTTGTTTTTGTTCATTGGGTAGATGCAAATTCATCATCAGAATGGTGTGAAATTTCTAAAGCAAAGAAAACAAAATTAAGCATCTGTTTATCAACAGGATGGTTAATAAGTAAGAACTCAACTGAAGTCACTTTAATGAGTGATTTAACTTGGGAAGATGATGGCTCAATCAAGGAAGGTGGAAATACAACAACTATTCCTATGAGTAACGTCATCCAAATTAATAAATTAAAACTTAAATTGGAGTAAAAATGGTCAGAAAGATAAGAGCTAAGAAAAGAACATTATTAGTAGATGGTTCTATATTAGTATATAGAATTGCCTCTGCTATTGAAGAAGCTACAGAGTGGTCTCACGATATGTGGACATTACACGCTGATGCTAAAACAGGAAAAAATTTATTAGATAATGAATTAAATAGATATTTAAAACAACTTAACTGTAAAGATATAGTTATTGTTTTAGATGATAAAGATAATTTTAGAAAAAAATTATTACCTGAATATAAATCTCATAGACGTAAAATAAGAAAACCAATTATTCTAAAACCTCTAAAAGATTATTTAAAAACTAAATATGAAGTAAGAGTATTTCCTACATTAGAGGGTGATGATACTCTTGGTATTCTTGCAACATCAGAATTTAGAGACGATTGTATTATATTAAGTGCAGATAAAGATATGAGAACTATACCTTGTTTTCACCATTTTATGCACGACAATCATACCGAATTAGTTGATGAGCCAACAGCAGATTATAATTTTATGTTTCAAACTTTAGTAGGTGATTTAAGTGATGGCTATAAAGGATTAGAAAAGTGTGGTGCTGTCAAAGCTGAAAGAGTTTTATTTAAAGTTAATAAAACTTTACCTGAAATGTGGAAAGCAGTTGTTGAAGAATATAAAAGAAATAATCACACAATTAAAGAAGCTCTACTTCAAGCTAGAATGGCACGAATATTAAGAAGTACCGATTATAATTTTAAAACAAAGAAACCTATATTATGGCAAGCTCCGAAGATTTAACTTATGAAAATGAAGTCACTTACGATATGGATGACAGAGGAAAAAATGATTTAACTCGTCAGATAGAGGAACTTAAGAAAGAAAATGAAAAACTTAAAAAAGATATGGATATTTTAAGAGACCAACAAACGATAGAGTTACTTCAAAAAGATAAAGATATTTCACATAAAGATAAAGATATTTCACATAAAGATAAAGAAATTGGAAGGTTAATGGAAAAACTTTGTAAATGTAATGACAAATAAAGATATGTTTAAAGGTACTACTTATGACAGTTTAAATAAGCAAGTTGACGGAGACCATTATACAGGTATGAAAATACAGCCTGCTGAATTTATTAACGAAAATAATCTTCCATTTGCTGAGGGTAATGCAATTAAATATATCTGTAGACATAAGAAAAAAGGTAAAGAAAAAGACATTAAAAAAGCAATTCATTATTTAGAAATGATACTTGAAAGAGACTATTCCTAAATAAAAACATCACTTTAGATATAATTATGGATAAAAATAATAAGAAAATAATAAAAGCAATTAAAGACTTAGAATTACCAGTAATCCCTAAAGATTTACTGGATGTTTTAGATAAATTATTTCCTGAAAGGTCTCCACCAATTACTATGGAGTACAAGGAAATATGTTTTAGAAGTGGACAAAGAAGTGTAATTAATTTCTTACACGAAAAACACAAACAACAATCAGAAAACGTATTGGAGGAAAAATAGTATGTGTGGTTCAATATTTAGACCAAAAATGCCTGCTCCCCCACCACCACCTGAGCCAGTTATAATAGCACCTGCTGTTACAGAAAATAAACAAGCAAGTCCTAAACCTGCTGGATATACAGGAACAAGTGCGAAGGCTTCTGCGTATGACAGAAAAAGAGTTGGCTCATCTAAATTAAGAATACCTATCGTTGGAGGTGTCTAATTAAATGGCTAGTGAAACTTATGGTGTAGGCTATAACTCTGACACTATAGAAGGTCGTTACAATATATGTGCTAGAGATAGAGAGTTATTTCTTGAAAGAGGAAGAGACTGCTCTCAATACACAATTCCTACTCTTATACCGGATGAAGGCCATACTTCTACAACTCGTTTCTACACAACTTATCAAGGAGTTGGAGCTAGAGGCGTAAACAATTTAGCATCCAAACTCTTATTAACTTTACTTCCCCCTAACGCACCTTTTTTCCGATTTTCAATAGATAACTTTGTATTGAAAGATATGGAAGGTGATGAAAATTTAAAAACTGAAATTGATAAAGGTTTAGTTGAAGTAGAAAAAGCAGTAATGGAAGATATAGAAATATCATCTGACAGAGTTGCTTTATTTGAAGCAATTAAACATTTAATAGTTGGAGGTAATGTTTTATTATTTGTATCTAAAGAAGGACTAAGAGTTTTCCCTCTTGATAGATATGTTTGTAAACGTGACCCAATGGGTAACGTATTAGAAATAATTACTAAAGAAAGTGTAAATATAAATGTGCTTCCTGAAGAAGTACAACAAGCTATTTACTCTACAACTGACCCTGAACAAATTGGTGATAAAACTTGCGACTTATATACTTGCGTAAAAAGAAAGAAAAATAAATTTGAAGTTATGCAAGAAGTTAAAGGTATCACAATTAAAGAGACTTATGGTACTTATCCAATAGATAAAACTCCATATATGCCTTTAAGAATGATTAGAGTTGATGGAGAAAACTATGGTCGTTCTTATGCAGAAGAATATTTAGGTGACTTAAAATCATTAGAAGGTTTAACTAAAGCAATCGTAGAAGGTTCATCTGCTTCAGCTAAAACTTTATTTTTAATTAAACCAAATGGAACTACAAGAGCTAGAGCATTAGCTCAATCAGAAAATGGAGCAATCATAGAAGGTGATGCAAATGATGTCTCTACATTACAAGTACAAAAATTTGCAGACTTTAGAGTAGCTCAAGAAACTATGGCTAAGATAGAACAAAGATTATCTTATGCCTTTTTATTAAATGCTTCTGTTATTAGAGATAGTGAAAGAACTACAGCAGAAGAAGTAAAATTAACTGCACAAGAATTACAAGATAGCTTAGGTGGTATTTATGGAATTTTATCTCAAGAATTTCAATTACCATTTGTTAGAAGAAAAATAGCAATATTAGAAAAAGCAAACAAATTACCAAGTCTTCCTAAGAAAGTAGTTAGACCTAAGATAGTAACAGGTCTTGAAGCATTAGGTAGAGGTAACGATAGAAATAGATTAGTACAATTTTTGCAAACATTAGCAGGTACTTTAGGAGCTGAAGCAGTAGTAAAATATGTGGATGTTTCTGAAGCTATAGCACGTCTAGCTACTGCTGATGGTATTGAAGTCAAAGGTTTAATTAAATCACCTGAAGACTTACAAGCAGAGGCACAACAACAACAAGAGCAAGTAGACGTAAATGCTCAACAACAAGCAATAACTAACGCTGGTGAAAAGATAGCAGGAAATATACCACCTGAAGCAGTCGGACAAGCGTTAGCTCAACAACAAGGTATGCCTACTACGGAGGAATAATGGTAGAAAAAGTAGAAATAAGCACTGATGAAAATAATATTTCATTAGAAGAACAGGCTAAAACTCAAGAAAAAACCCAAGAGGCTCAAACTCCTGAAACAAAGAGTGAGACTTCTGAGACTAGACCTGAATGGCTTCCTGAAAAATTTGCTAATGCACAAGAATTAGCAAAGGCTTATGGTGAATTAGAAAAGAAAATGTCTACTCCAAAAGAGGAAACATCTAATACTGATGCACCTAAACCTATGGAACAGCTTAAAGTAAATCAAAAACAAGCTGAACAACAACTAGGCTTTAACTTAGATAATTATTATAATGAATTTGCTGAGAGTGGAAAACTTTCAGATAAATCTTATGCTGACTTAGCTAAGAATGGTTTAGATAAAACTGTTGTAGATGGTTATATAGCTGGACAACAAGCCTTAGCTGATAAGCACGTTAATAGTGTTCAATCAGTTGTAGGTGGTAAAGAGAACTATGAAAATATTGTTAAATGGGCTTCACAAAATTTAAGTGAAGGTGAAGTAAAAGCATTTAATGAAACAATGGATAGTGGCTCTTTAGACCAAGCACAAATGGCTATATCAGGTATGCAAGCTAAATATAATCAGGTTCATAATGAGCCTAATTTAATTAGTGGAGACAAAGCTGATAGCTCTAAAGGTGCTTATCGTTCAGTAGCAGAAATGCTTACGGATATTAATAATCCTAAGTATGCTGAAGACCCAGCTTTTAGAAATGACGTAGAACAGAAGATTAAAAATTCTAATGTTATCTAATGGCTAGAGACTACAAAAGCGAATACAAAAATTATCACTCTCGGCCTGAGCAAAAGAAAAACCGAGCTAGTAGAAACTTAGCGAGGCGTATTGCTAAGAAAAAGCTGGGAGTGAAAATTAAGGGAAAAGACGTACATCATAAGGATGGAAACCCAAGAAACAATTCTAAAAGTAATTTAGCAATAACATCAAAAAAATATAATAGGAGTAAAAATGGGTGAAAAAGCATTTTCAAAAAATGAAAGTCAAAAAAGATATAATGCAGGTGTTAAACTTTCTAAAAAATTAAATATACCTATTACTAAGGCATTAGAAATAACTAGTAATGACAGATATAACATTGAAACTGGAAAATATTCAGGTTCAAGTAAAATGATAAAAAACCTATTAAAAAAATCTTTAGCAATAAAATAATGCTTAATTTTATATTACCAATTTTAAAAAATCCTTTGACAAGAATGGTGTCCTCTAAAATTATTGGAGGAATACAGCATAAAATGGAGAAGGATAAAATTATTAGAGCTAGAGAAATAGAAGCTACTAAAACAATAGCTGTAGAACAAATACGTCAGCAGGAAAACTCGCTAAAAGATGAATGGTTAGTCGTTTTTTTCACAATTTTAATGGGTCTCCATTTTTGGCCACCAGCTCAAAATGCTATGGAAAGAGGCTGGGAAATATTACAAAAAGCTGACCCTATGTTTTGGTACATCATATTAACAATAGTAGGTGCATCATTTGGTGTGACTACAATGAATAAATTT
>CEUO01084862.1_pt1 | contig 19415 bp, 12 predicted proteins | sample 531391 | NCBI WGS metagenome assembly CEUO01 (sample SAMEA2622799, study PRJEB7988) | marine metagenome | isolation source: saline water (ENVO:00002010), including
AGTATAATAGTAATAAATATACCATTAGTTTTTTCCATTTTACATCTATTTGTTTTAAGTCCATTATCTTAAATCGTCTATTTTATCTTCAATTCTAATCATTCTTTCTTCTAGTTTTTTAACATCATCTCTAGTTTCCATGATAGTATTTCGGATATTTTCGTCTTTCATGTTAAACTCCATTCTAGTAACGTCTGGAGCGGGCAATTCTTTTGCCTCAGCTATATCGGCCTGTAGTGTAAACCACATTCCTACCAGCGTAAAGATTAACGCTGCAATACCCGCTAGGGTTTTTATGCTTATCTTAAAAGCTGTTTCTTCATTTAACGTTTTGCTCATGTTTAAAAAATTATATAATTTATACCAAATTTAAAATCGTACCATTCTCTATTCCAGTACTTATTGTATTTACCTTCTACAAAGGTTCCTAACTGTTTAGTTATCTTATACCCAAATATTAATCCTCCAGAGTAATCATACCACTGTTCATTATTGTTATAATTATGATATGAAAACTGTCCTTTATCATTATAATGCCAAGGCATTACATTTCCCCAAGAATGCAACCAAAAACTTTTAGTATAATGATAAAAATCAAATCCTATAACTAAAGATTGTTGCATTTTCTTCTCTAATTCATTTCTTTTTCTTTCTACATAATTAGATAAAACTTGAGGGACAACTACTTCTTCCCAAACTTCTACAGATGTAGCTACTACATTACCATTAGGATCTTTATATTCACTATTATATACATCAATCTCGTAACCTTCTTCTATAGCAAGATTAGTATAGTGTATATCTCCTGTTGATAAAATCCATTCTTCTAATGGGTCAAAACCATATGGTTCTGATAATCTTTGTACTGCACCTATATTAAAAGATAATTTATCTCCTATTTTATGCCTATATCTTTGAGACGTTTCAAAGTATTTTATATCTGCAAAGCCGTCTTGTAAATATTCTCCTTTAAGTATATATTTATCATTTACATATCTAATAAAATGATGCTGATCTATATAATTATCACCTTCTTGTCTTTTATAATCTACTTCAAATAAAAACTCTAAACCACTTATTTTACCTATATTTGCACCATCAGACCATGAATCTTCAGTACCATCATAAAATGTCTGTGCTCTATTCTCATAGCCAAATCTTGCAATTTTACGTACACCTAAAGATAGATTATAATCATATGGAGTTTTATAAGTAAATGTTTCTAAACCATCTATAACAGAATAAACATCTTCATCAGCCACAGAAGTTCCTCCATTTATTGCCCCATAAAAAGTAGAAAACTTAAATACATCTTTTATTACTTGCGCATTAGATATAAAAGATATTATAATAAATATAAAAGTTAATATTAATTTTTTCATCTTCTTCTTATTTTTGGTCTAGGTTTAGATTTAGCTAAACCGCTTTCTCTAAATTTCATTAATTCTGCTGGTCCTTTATCTCCATGATCTATACCTCTACAATCAGAAGGACCTGTTCCAGAACAGTTTTCTCTATGTATAGCAATCCAATTCTGACATGCCTGAGCATCTATTGTTTGTGATTGAGCCCCACATGCTGTGCAAGTGCAAGTACCTAATAAAGCCTTACTTACATTATCAGTAGGTTTTTTTAATACTGTTTTTCTTTTATGTCTTTTCATTATAATGTTTGAGTTTGTTCACATAAATCCCATTTAGGATCAGGTGGTGGGAATAATTGGCCATTTGTATTTGCAGTATAATATACTCCTTGATACATTACAACATCTCCTATAGCATATGATTGATTTGGGTTATAAACCCCACTACTTAAAGCTATACAATCATTTGTTGGTGCTTCTTGTGGAGGACAGCATTGTGATATAATGCTATGTATTTTCATTTTTAAAATACAAATCTCATCTTCTGTTAAACAGTCTTCATAAGTAGATTGATTTAGTAAATCATGTATAGCAATAGCTAATTGAAAATCTTCTTCTGCGTGATCAACACAAGCATTATATACTTCTAATTGTCCCGCATATTGAGATCCTAAAGATATAAGATCACAAATATCATATTCAGTACAATTAGGATCACAAACAGTTGTATTAGATCCTGTTATTGTACCTAATAAACTCTCTATTTGAGATATAATACTAGTTATATAAGAACCATCTCCACAATGGATTAAGTTTTGTAGTCCTACAAAATAAGAGTATGCTGTTAAAAAAGTACTTACTGCACCAGGTGTACAGTTATCTATAGACACTTTTACTGCAGCTTTTAATAAATCACATATTATATCACATAAAGAAACAAAACATTGTTCAAACTGATATTGACTATTACCTGAAACAGTTATTGCTCCTGCCCAAGGTTGAGTTGCTTTAAGATTTAATTCTAACTTAACACAATATTGACCATTTACAATACCTGTTGCTACCCCATTAACCATTGGCACTAACGATAATGGTTGTTGAGTTAAGTCTAAATGGGATAATAATATAGTGTCAAAAACAACACCAGAATGTGTTATAGTTGCAATAGCTGCATTAAAGTCACTTTGATCCCAAAATGGAGTTCCTAAAGTTAGTTGTATTTCTTCTTCTGTTTCACAATCAGTATTTAGAGTCATTTCCATACAACAATCCGTACAACTTACTGTTGCATTTGGATCATAGTTTATTGCGCTAGGATCTGTACAACCCTCACAAGAATTATAATTAGGATCAGACGGATCTAAACATTCGCCACAATCATCAAGAGTCATAATAGCAGAACCAGGATCTCCTGGGCACCAGTTATTACAACCCATAGGATATATACAACTTGAATCATCTACTTGAGCTGTTGGATCGTAATTACAAGCCGATGGGTCAGTACATCCATATATAGGTGCATCTGATATTATTTCAATAGTTATCTCAGAGGCGAAACATCCAATAGAGCTTGTTACTGTAAAAGTATATATACCTACTCCCAAACCACTAATAGTAGCATCTTGATTTAAAGCAGCTAAAGAATTAGATACACCATTTAATATAATATTACCACCAGCATTAGCAAAACTCCATTGATAAGGAGATGAATTTGCTACAGTATCTGTAATCAACATAGATATAGTGCCTGTTGATTGATTATATGCTGTTGTTGTAATATTTGAAACTGATACTGATAAATCACAATATAAACAACAGTCTGTATCTCCATAATTTGTAAGACCAGATGGTGTATTATTAGTACAATCAGCTGTTGCTGCTGGGTTATAGTTAAGTGCTGTAGGATCCATACATCCATAAACACGAATAGGTGGCTGTGAACATTCAAGAGCAGTTTGTCCTGTAGTAACACATCCTAAAGCATCTGTAGATGTATAAAAATAAGGCCCAGCTTGCATATTACTTGCAATTACAGGACCATATGTATTATGTACAAGTGTAGTTGGAGTATTACCTGAAAGTACTGTTGTTATAGGTAAAGCAGCCGTAGAACCTGTAAATTCAAAAGTAAGCTCACCATCATGTGTTGCACAATCACTAGGATCTGCACTTGATATAACTAAACCTTGAAAAGGATCAGGAAAACAAGGATCTTCTGTTGGGTCTGGATCTGTAGGTGTACTTGATAATATACATTTAGATATTATATTTATTACTTGTATAAAATTAGCTGCATTATAAGCATCTTCTAATTTATGATAAAATATCTCAGCTCCATTATATTCTATACTCCAGCATCTTTTTATTGAGTTTGTAGCAGAACAAAACTGACCATCATCATAAAATGTAGTATCTGGTGTGCACAGAGCATTGGTTTCAAAATTCCATACCATGTCATCTACACATCCTGGAGTTACATTTAATGTTTGGTATCTTAGTATCCATTCTGCCTCTCCACAGAATGAGTTATTAAATTTAGTTATATCAAAAGAAACATTTTGATTTGGAGCACATGGTGGGTTATTTGTATGTATTAATTGTCCTACTTCTACATTTGGAATAGTAATAGTCTCAGGACCACTAAGATTAGACTCTATATTATTTAGTATAATCTCATAATCATTAGCTGGAGCTAGGTTATAGTTAGGACCAGTAGGATTATCAAAATAAAATGTACCTTCCCATTTACCACTACCAGATGGTAAAACTTGAGCTATAGGATCACTCCATATATATGTAGGAGTAAGAACATTACCCTGACCGTCTTTAAAAGTTATACCATTAAACTTAGTTATATCTCCTGGACTAAGTGGGTTATTAGAAGGGCAATTAATCTCTATTTTTATCCTAGCCTGATCACTACTATAGTCCCCCATTGTTACAGGAACATCATAGTTAACTTTAGCAGGTATTACTGCTACTAAAATATCATAATTTCCATTATACGCTATTGCCATTTTTTAACAGTTATTACAGTTTCTACATTCCATATTAGCACTTAAAGTCCCTAACATAGTTATAATTTTACTTAAATCGTTATATTCATATTCACATTCTTCTTGACTAGTTTTTAAGTAGTTTAAAACAGTATGAAAAGTTGAAATTCTTAATAGTCTATCTTTATACCAATTATCTTTATCAGTAGTAAGACAAGTACCAGGATTAGTTACAGAAGCATTACAATTATCAATAATCTTCCGAGTTAATGTTGCAATTATACAATCTGAATCTATAGGTTGACAGCAACCATCATCTATTGTTGCATCAGGAACATAATCACCTTGACAGTTATGTAAATAATTTAAAGATACAGGATCTAAACAAGCCGTACATGACGAGTTATCTCCAAAACATTCTCCACATAAATCTTGTGCATAATTAGGATCTAGTCCTGTATTTCCGCCTACACACTGATCACAATCATCTAAATAAGCTGTACCACCGCATTCTCCATAACAATCTACATAATCACAATCTGAATTACAATTATAAGAAGCTGCAGGATCATATGTACAAGCATTAGGATCAATACAACCTGCTGTAAAAGAAAAAGTTTTCTTAGAAATAGTTAAATCATAAGTAGAACAGCTACCAGAAGTTGTTAAAGTAAAACAATCTTGAATAGTATGAACAGCTCCTACTACTCCTGATAATGTTAATGTTCCAGTATTACCAGTAGTATAACTATTACCGTCTATTGTTATAGGTGAGTTTAATAAAACATTATTAGTGTCAGCATTTATTACAGATATATTAACACAATCTGTTCCAGGACAGTTAGATGTAGTAAATAATAAATTATTTAAAGCAGTACTAAAAGCACCACTTGTAAAGTTTTGTGCTATAGACGTAGTATTAGCTGTACCTGGTGTAACATCTATACTCCATCCATATTGGTCTAATCCTCCTTTTCCATCTTCATAATATGGATTTTGTATTTCTAAAGCACCAAAATTACCACCTGCTGCTTGTATAACAGGGTTAACAGGTAGAGGGCCGTCTGCCGCTGTCCATTTACCATTACCAGCAGCTCCAGTATGTATTCTAGCTAAAGCATGTAGTGAAGCTGATTGTTTAAGAATTAGCGGGGAAGCGCCAGCAGCTTGTGCACAAGATACACCACAAATACTATTAGGATAATTACCTGCTGCATGACATCCAGGTATTACAGGATATAAGAAACATTTAATAAAACTATAGGAATTAAAACCATTTGGACCAGTAGTCCAACTATTATAATGCTGTGTCCATGCTGGTTTTATTTGTATTGCTGTTCCATTATATACATCTCCCCAATCAGGGTGTCCATACTGAGTAGTATCAACATTAATATTATTTCCAACAATTGTTGTATTATAACTTGCTTTATCTGTTGTACCTCCCTGATAAAAATTATTAGCATCTACGTCTTCTTCATAAGGATAATCTTCATAGGCCCCAGATCCTTGTACTCCATGTGCTTCATCAAAGAAACATAATACTACGGCTTTATCAACACCTCCTGAAAAAGCGGCTAATCCTTTATCACCATAATTTGCACCTGTTGGTAATTTAGGTATAAATCCATTATTACTTGTACCTGCGTCATGGTATAAATCTACTACACTACCACCAGGTAAAGTTATTTGTAAATCTGGATCCCAACCAGGAGAACCCCCACTTAAGTGATTTCCTTGACCATTACATAAAGAAGTATGACCATTAGTAAAAGTACCTGCCATAGGATACTCGGCTACTTTTAACCATTTTTCTCCATGTACAGGTATATGATAAATATCTCCTGTCCAATCTATAGGAGCATTATTAGCTTTCCAATCTTCTAAAGTTTCTACAATAACTGCAATATCGGTAGCACATGTTGAGGTTACATCATAGAAAGCAAATATATCTGTATCGTTTGGAAATGATTCAAAGCCACAATTATTTAATGTTTCAACTACAGCTAAATTTCCACATATACCAGATATATTTAAATTTGAAGTATTTGCTAAAGTTACAGGTCCTGGATTACACCCATAATTAATACCATTTATATCTAATCCACTTAAATCTAAATCAGGTGTTACAGTTACACTATCACATGTACCTGATATAGTTAAACCGCAACCTGTACCAGCTCCCGCTGTTGCAGGAACAGCTCCTGGATTAGCAGCAAATCTAGATACAACATTACTACCAGCTTGTTGTTGAGAGGCATAAGGATTATTTAGTGTTTGTTCAGCAGATAAGGTTCCTTCTGTTATAACTGTTACTATTTCAGTACTACCAGCAGTAGTACCAGCAGTACCAGTTTCAGAGGTTGTGCCACCAGAAATGGTCACCCCTCTAGCTTCTTCAGAAACAACACCACTTGCTATTTCTTCAGATTGGGCTTCAGCTTCTTCTCTAGCTTCTTCTTCAGCCAGTTCTTCCCTTAGTTCTTCTTCAGATAATTCTCTCTCTTCTGTTTCTTCGTCTACACCTAAACAGTCTCTATTATACTGCTCTGTCAAGTCAAGTATCTCATCTTTACTTGCACCAACATCAGCCAGATAACCTAATAAATCTTCAAGAGTATCAAAACTACATAAAAAAGCTCCGTCTTTGTGCGCTGTTGCCATTTGTTTTTTTAAAAAAAAGGGGAGAGAGTAAATCCCTCCCCTTAGTTAATTAATCAATTAATTATTATACTAATCCAGTAGCGTAATCTAAGTTAAAGTTCAAAATATTATTTAACTCAGTCCACCAATCAAGATGCGTCTCTTCCGTATTTTCTGCACCAGCTTGAGTAGCGTGAGCAGCGATGATCAACTTCTTAGGAGAAGCTACAGCAGCAGCAGTCGCAGCTGATGAATGAACATCAATGTATTCTACAGTAAGAGTCGTATAAGTAGTACCAGCACTAGCATGATAATCAGTACCTGAAATAGGCTGATTAGTAATTAAAGTACCTCCATAAATACCATGTGATGAAGTATAAGCTCTTGCCCATAGTTCTTTTTGGATAATATCCGCACCGTATCCTTGAGGTGGTACCATATCAGTAGATGTACTTACACTAGCATTACAATCTAAATTACACTCTAAACCAACGTGAAAATCAGTTACGTAAGTTGGAGTAAACATTTTAGATGCAGCAGTTGACTCAATAACACCAGCTCCAGTTAATACTAGAGACCAAGTTGAATCAGCATAAGACTCACCAGTTGCTTTAGGTAATACTTGTAAATCTGTACCACCACCAGCAAAAGTTACTGTATCTAAGTGCCAAGGTCTATCTAAAGTAATAGTTAAAGCACTCGCATCAGCAGCTTCTACTCTAAAGTAAGTAGCATTACTAGCAGAAATTGTACCAGCAGCGCCAGTATCGATTACACCAATAAAGTCACCAGCAACAACATCAGTACCACCACCATAATCAATATCAGTCGCACAAGTAACAATGTTAGAACCTTTAGTAAAAGTCCAATTCTCATCATTATCATAATCAGCTACAGTTAAAACAGTAGTACTGTTTCTTACAAGCGCAGAAGCAATAGTTTTAGCAGTTGAATTATTCATTCCTGAATCTTGATCTGCATTTACTTGCTCAGCAAGCCCCATAAGAGCATCCCAAACAGACCCATCAGGACATCCACAAGCATCACCACAACATCTAGTTACATACGAATATGTTTTAAGTAAATCTTGATAACCATATGTTTTTGCGATTTCTGGAGATTCGTAACGGATTTTTAAACAATATTCTGTTTCACAATCTACATTAGAAACAGAATCGATAGTAACTACCTTAGCAGTACCAGCAACAGCTGCTTGTACAGAAGCTTTTTTGATAGAGTTAAAAGGAATTAAGTCACTCTTTACATTATTGTTAGCACCTATTTTCATAGCAACAAAGAAACTACCCTGTAAGTCTGCAGCATCTAAAGCACTACTATCAGAGATGTTTGTACCATCTTCTTTAAAGTAGGCCATATCACCAGCAGTTCCAGCAGCTGCGGCCCATGTAGCCCAAGCATTAGAATTGTCTTGCATGATTTGACTGTTGTATCCAACAAGTACTCTTAAATTTTTCTTTTCCATTTTAAAAATTTTTTATTATTAATTATTCATTTATTGTGTTTTTTAAGGCTTTAATTTGGTACCCTGGATGATCTATATCCCCTGAAACAATTTGAACAGCCAAATCCACAATCTCTTTGTGGGTGTGCTCTGCCAGTTCGCAGCCTTGATTAGCTGTTACTAAAGTTCCGTCTGGGTATTTATATTGACCAGTTGGAGTACCTAGTGGAAAAGCAATTCTTCTTGGTCGCCTCAAATAGTCTATAGTGACCAGCTGTATTTGAAATGTTCCATCTGTATAAACAAATATTTTATCAAGATCACCTGCAGTATTTCCTGTAGTTCCAAACACTAAAGGTGTTTCTCCCCACTCAAAGCTAGGTGCATAATAAGGATCTGTCATTATACCTGTTAGATCATCATGCTGTATTTGAACGCAAGTTAAAGTCTTTCCACCACAACCTTCTTTTGAAGCATTAGCCACTGCCCTAACTAAAAAAACGTAATCATCAGGTAGTGTAGATTCAAAAGTGTTTTGATGAGTAAGAGATAATCCAGTTGCTAAAGCTTGTTTAACAACCAGATTTCTCAAATCATCAATTCTTTTTTGTATAGCTTCAAATCCAACTCCTTTAGAAGAAAAAATACCATATCTCTGTTTCATAAATACATTCATAGCTTCATTCAAATACCAGTCAATTTCTGGGACTTGAAAGTTACTATAATCTAAACTATCGACTTTATTAAGTTTAAGTTTAAACTCATAATGCATTTCTTGTACAGTCATTATTTTCTAGCTTCTAAAACAGTTTTCAATTTCACTAACAACTCTTGAGATTTTGGATCAAGCAAATAATCTACAGTATCATCATAATCGAAACCTACCTGCTGATCATTATATAAATAAGCAGTTCCTTTTCTTCTGAATATTCCTGTTTTTTCTAAATCGAAAATTAAAGCTCTTACCTTAATCTCTTCAGGCTTCATAGAAGCAGTTTGTATAAAATCCATTGGAGTTTCCTCAACTATCTCAAAAAGTCTTGTGTAAACAAAATCTTCACTTGAGTTTTCTGAGTATTTCCCATAAACTTTTAAAATATCTACTTTCTTGCTAGGAGAGAGTTTAGAGAAAATTTGAACAGCTTTCGCTTTATTCTCTACCGTAGCAGCCTCTTTTTCAAGTTCGTCCTTTTGGTCATAAATAACATATTTAGCATCAGGCCACATACCTGCATCTAACTCTTTTTGAGAGTTTGCTATAAATTTACTTGCCTTAAGAACTTTTAATTGTAGCTCTTGGAGTGGGATTTTAGTATCAAAGAACATACTTTTGTCCTCTAATTTAATCTTAAAATCATGCCAAAATTCATTATTAGAACTATTAACAAGATCAGCTCCAACAGCTGCACCAAGACGTGCTTCATCTTCTTTACTTAAACCAGTAGCTAAACCACCGATTTTAGTATCAAATAAAGCTTGGATAGTCTCAGTCGTATCCTGGAATTTAGCACGGCCTAATTTATGTAGACCGTGCCATCTTTCCTTAACGATTGGTTTTACGACTACTCTAGTTGTTTCAACTTTTGCCATCATAAAAATTTAAATAGTTAATATTAGTTTTCTTGAAGAATTAATTCTCCACAACGAGTAACATCATCGATTTGTACACCACACTGATCGTGAACAATCATAGTGTATGAATCTTTAGCATTACTCATTAAACCTCCTTTATTAGGTCCATAAGGAGTTTGTAAACCAGAAACGTATCCTAGTTTATAACCGTTTTTCTTATGAACGTATTTGATATTATCCATACCATTAGAACCTCCGAAATCAAGGAAAGTAAATCTCATTGACTCCATAGGAACTTGTAATCCAGAGTGCATTTTGAAATTAATCTCTCTATCATCATAAACAGGGTTATGACGTAAAGTTAATGTAATTCCATTAGGTCCGTTATATTTAACGAATTGTCCTCCGAACTCTAGGTTAGATCCTGAACCACCAATAAATTTAGAATCAGTAGTTAAGAAAGGAGCAGATGCATTCATCATAGCTTGGTGGAACGCTAGCATTCCATATTCACCAGTAAACGCTACGATATTTCTATTAGACATATCAACTCTTCCGAAGAAAATATCTAATAAATACTCTCTAATTAACTTTTCAGTTAATTGCGAATAATGATGTACATGTGAATCTTCTAGCAATTCTTGAACACCAGGTCCAGTTCTTGCAGCTCTACCATTAGCACCAGGAACAACATTAGTTGATCTATTGTACCAAAGTCCTCTTTCTTTTTCTTTATACCATTGAATCCAATACTCAGCTTCAGCATACTTTAACCATTTATAGTCTTTGTATACTTTACCCTCAGCATCCATTAATGCAGTAACTAACGCTTGATTAGCAGCATCACCAGTTACAGAATATTCTTTTCTATATGTAGATAGATTAGAACGTAACTTCATTGGCATTGCGTAAGTAGTCGAACCACTTTGATCACCACCTTCTTCATATACTGAGAACATTTTGCTCCATTGAACTCCTGCTTTAGTATAATCAGTTGGTAAGAAAGCAGCCTGATCATCAGACATTAGTCTTACAAAATAAACATATCCATTTCCATCTGAAATTGGATCTCTCTGTACTCTACAAAGATACTTCTTATCTGGAGTAATTACATCACCAGGTTTGAACCAGTCTTCGTCTAGTTTAATTTTAATTTCTATTCCTCCAACACCAGGTTTAGAAGTTGTGTCCATTTGCTCCATAGCCAATAAAGGTCTACTAGATGAACCCATTAATTCCCATTCCCAGTCGAAAGACTCGATTTCTTGTTCTTTACCCATTCCCTTAGTCATAGCTGTTAACGGATTGTCAGCCACTCTTGAAGCCGTAAATACACGTGTAAGCACTTTATCAAATTTATGAGGTTCAGCCATAAAAGCTGCTCCTAAATGGTTTGCTTCCGTAAAGTTAGCATGCCAAGGTCTGGTCAAGGTAACAAGTTTTGATTGTGTTCTTGCCATTTTTTTAAATTTTAAGTTTTGTTAATAAATTTTTAATTGTTACTAAATGTCCCAGCTTGCACCACTCTTGGTTTTTACTGGCTTCTTGCCACTCCCGAATTTAGCTTGCGTATCAGTCAGTTGACTTTTATTCTGAAGGCTTTTCTTCAGCTTAGAACTGTAATCAGAAGTCGCTCTCTTTTTAACAGGATCTAAATTAAAGTTTGTCATTCGCAAATAAGCTCTCAAAATAAAGTCATCGATGTTTTGAGACGACTCCATCTCGTCAGCTTGAAACTGGGTGACGAAGGTTGGTTTACCATCTGGCCCATCAACTTTAACTTTTGTCTCAGTCATGTACGATAGTAAATCCTTTTTACTTTTTCTGGTAAGAGGAAATCCTTTAATATCTACCGAATCTGAAATCTTATTCGAAATATCAGTAATAACCTCTTTCCTTTTATTCTCTCTATTTTCCGCCTCTAGCTTAGTTTTTTCTGCTAGTTGTTTTTTCTGTTGAGAATAAAATTGTTCAAGTCTTGCTTTTGCTCGACCTGCTTGTTTCTCTAGTTTTCCAAGATCTTCATAATCTTCTAGAGTTTCTCTAATCTCTTCTTGAGAGTCTCCTCTCAATCTCATATATTCAGCTAAAATATATTTTTGATTAGAAGTATTGTCTCCAGTTATATTTAAATTAGCTATATCTGGAGCCGAATAAACTTGTTGGAAAGAATCAACAGATCCTCCATTCATTAAGTGTCTCAGTAATTCTTTACCTTCGTTACTTAAACCTCCTTGGAAAGAGTCTATTTCTTCTTGCACTCGACTTTCTATTGTTTTTTCGAATGCTTCCATAAGTCCTTGTTCCGTGCCTTCAAAGTCTTCTCCTAAATCTAAGAGATCTTTTTCAGCAAGTAGTTTTGCAAATATTGCAAATTCATTTTCATTTTCAGTTTCTGCCTCACCTTGTGGTGTATCTAAATCAAGCTCTGGTGGAGTTTCATTTTCAACTTTAACTTCTTTGCTTTCTTCTTCTGTTGATTCGTCTTTAGGATCATCAATAGAATCTAAATCCAAATCAGGCAGTTCTTCAATGTTTTTATCAGGATTGGGAGTTTCATCTTTTACTTCTGTCTTATCGTCTACTTTATCTATATCTAGATCCACTCCTAAAGGATCAGAAGCAGACGCCCCTAATACCTCTTCAAAATTTGCAGTTTCGTCTAGATCCCACATTCCGTCCAACGCATCGTCAGTGATTGGTTTTGCCGATTGTTGTTCTGTTTTTGCCATAATTAGTTATTTACAAATATATATTAATTTTAATTAATTTCATAACAAACTTTGTTATAAATTTTGCTATATATTAAAGTTTTTAAGCCCTTATATAGCCAAAGTGCTAAATTAAGAATTTTTTTGTAATATACAAAATATTCTATCTCCACATTATATTCTCTATACTTTTACCCATTAAACCTCCATGTCTATTTGTTGGAGTATCGAGACCACCTTTAAGTGGAACTCTACCACCTATTTCGTCAAAATCAAACAAATTAGATTTTGGTGCATCTGGTGTATCAAATATTTTTTGGAAAAAATTTCTATTGTCCCATTTATAAGGACCTTGCATTCTTTCTAAATCTAAATTTCTTAGATTTGGTCTTGTTTTTTCTAGTTGATTTATAAAGTCTTCTGTATATCCTTTAGGACTTCTTATTATTTGATCATTGAACTCTAATTGATTTTTCATTATTGGATCGTTGATCATATCTAATTCTTCTTGACTTAAGTTGTCCATATCTATCCATTGTCCATCGTTTTTGTCTCTTACAAATCTGTTTTCTTGCACATTTTGACTTGCAGGTAAATCAAATTCATCTAGTTTGGTTCTATAGTTTTTTAAATTCCTATCCAACGCCTGTCGCGTTTTTGCCAACTTTGGATCTAAAGGTTGTCCAGGATTCTCTAGTTTCCATTTTTTAATATCCTGGTCTAATTTTAAACTACCTTCTTCTAATCTTGTTAATCTATTTTGGATATATTGTTTACTATCCATATCATCTATATGCCTCTTATTTTTCTTTATATCTAGTTTTGTTTCATTCTTTATTTCCCAGTTTTTAGAATTGGGATTATATGTATGAGTATTTGTTTCTCCTTTTAGTTTAGTTTTAGCATTTTGAATTTGATCAGTAACCCAATTTTTACCTCTAACAAGTGCTTTTCCAGGGAGAAATGGAATCAAAAGACCTAAGGCATGTAATGAAGCTTCACCATATTCTCCTTCTCCAAGTGACAATGCAGTATTTTTAAAATCTATTACTTCTCCAGCATAAGGGAAAAATCCTAATCCTAATTCTATATTATCCCAATTATCCATCAACCCTTCACCCATACCTCTTGATAAATCAGATGCTGTATTAAGGAAGTTAGATTGTCCTCCATATACACCTTGAAGAATAGGGTTATTTCTAACATATGGGCTATTTATATATTCATTCCAATCTGCAGATCTATTCCCTTGAATATTAATTTCTGGGAGCATACCTCCATATAAAGGTTTATCCTCTTCTTCATTTTTAATTAAGTCACCTTCTGTTTTTTCTTCTTTTATAGGTGGAAGTGAATAAGGTAGGGTATCTATATGATAATATGTATTGTCAGCTGGCGCAAAGTTTATTCTATCTTGCCATAGATTTGTTTGTCTTTCTGTTTCTGCTTGAGTTGCTCTTTTTTCTTCTAATAACTGGTGGTAAAGTTTTTGTACTTCGTCAGCATAATAATCAGAACCAGTACCATATTCTTTCATTGCTTCCCATAAAGGATTATCTTCACCTATATTAGCTCTTAATTTTCCTTGTACTAATTTTCTAAATACATCCATATAGCCTTCATGATCTGCTTCTGTATATCCACCTGATCCTCCATAGTCATAATCTTCCCAACCTTTAACCATATCAGCACCACCGTATTTAAGCATAAGACCTGATTTCTCAAGCATTTTTTGATGCATCTCTTTATCAAGCCCTTCTACATCATAATACACTCTTTCACCAGGAGTAGTAAAAACATTAAGAAGTCCTTTAGTTATTTGACCTGGACCAAAAGCAGAAGAACCAGATCCTGATTTTCTAGTTCTTATCCAAGTACTGTAATTAGGATCGTCTATTGCTCCTCTATGTTCATGCTGAGTAATAGCATCCATTAAAACATCAACATCATATGCTGATATATCGTAGTGGTCTATAAAATCTCCAGGATTGTCTTCATCTCTTATAAAGTTATAAATTCCTCCATATGGATCTTCAACTTCGCCTTTGTCTTCATATTCATTTTTAAAGGGATTTAAAGACTGATCTAAAAGAAGAGAAGTAGGTTTTTTTATATTCTTAAAAAACTCAGAAAGTACTCTATCATCTATATTACCTAACTTATTCTTTAACTTAGCTAAATCATCAGGATTAGCCAAATTAGGAAGAGTATCAAAAGTTGACAGTACTTCTTTAAAATTAGGATTCATTATGATTTTTTACTTTGTTGTTTAGCTTTAACGGCAGCTGCTTTAGCTTTTTCTTTTTCTATTCTTTCTTTAGATTTTATCTCATCTCTCTTAATAGCATTCTTTTCAGCTTGGTCATCGTATTTCATTCTACTATCTTCTCTTTGCTGTTTAATTTTTTCAGCTTCAAGAATATCAGGAATACCATTTCCATTCTGATCGATCTTACCCATAAGATTCATTTCTGCAATCTTAAGTTTAGTATCATTATCAGTATCTACTTTATATTTATCAAATTGCATTTCTTGTTGTTTAGTTTGTTCTTGCATTTGAGCTATTTGCTGTTGCTGTTGCATTTGTTGCTGCTGCATTTCTTGTTCTTGTCTAACTCGTTTTTCTTCAGCCGATTCAAGTAGTGATTTAATTTCAGCAGATGATTCAGTAGAAAGTACTTTAATAAGATCAGAAAGTTCTGCTCTTTGGTTTTGTACAGCTGCATGAGCAAGTTGTTTAAGAGTTAAGAATAGCTCTTGGTCTTTAGCAGAGTCAGCTACGAATACTCCATAACTAGCATTTGCAAAATTATCAGTATCTACAGATAACATTGAAATAGACATATCATCTAAAACATATTGTACCTTTTTTGATTTACCTGAGCTCCAAGCCATCTTACAATTATCAATAAGACCTTCTAATACATGGCCTTTTATAGAATTATGCAAATAAAATAATTCTTCAGTTATATGTGAAGATTGAACAACAGCTTGTTGTGTATTTCCAACTAACTCGTTAGGACCTACTTGTCCTTCCCTTTGTTTTGTTACGCCAGAAACTTCTCCACACTGCATTTCTAAATATTCTAATAATTGTACTTTTTGTTGAACGCTTTGAGCCATTGTGAGATCGAGTGCGTTCCATTGATTGAAATTACTTTGTTGATTACGTTTTCCTTCTTCTTGTGGGTTTATCCAAGCAATACCCATAGCATCAAAATAATATAACCATTTATCCATATCCATTCCCATAGAAGATGGTATCTGATTAATATCAGCTAAGAACTTTTTACCTCTATCTGATGCTAAATCAAGCTCTAATCTATACATAATAATATTATACATATATTGATAAGGCTTCATTCTATCTATCATAGAGATAGATTCAGAATTAAGGTTATTGTAAGTTAGTCCATAATATCCTAATTTACATTCATGTAAATTATCAAGGTCTCTATGTTGATTTGGTTTAGGACGCATATTAACATATAAATCAGTACCTATTTTAGTACCTTCCCAAATCTCAGGAATCCATTCCCATTTTAAATCTAAGTCTCCTTTTTTCTCATCGAACTTATAAGTTTCATCTACAATCATTTCTTGCTCTTCCCCATCTTCATCATAGTATTTTAAAAACCCTATCTTTTTTAAAGATTTCCATTCACAGTGAACAACTTTAATATATCTAGTACTATCAGATTCATCAAACTCATGTTCAAAGGTAGGAGTAAAAATCTCATCATTGTAATTAAAAACTTCAGATCCTAATGCGTTTGCACTACCTACAACAGTATTCCCTTCATATAAACCTGCAATATCTTTTTCTTTCATATACTTTCCAAAAGTATCTACTACAGATCCTGGGGTCATACGCATTGTATATTTAGCCCATTGACCATCTTGTATATAATCAATATCTGGATCTTTATCATATTCAAAATAAAGAGGATTAACTGTTCTAAACTCTGGCTCACCATTTACTACACCAACCCAATAAACTTCTTCTCCAGCAATTAAAGCATGTTTCCATCCTTTATTAAATTTTTCTCTAATCGCTAATTTCTTTTTTAAATATTGTAAAATTTGAGAAGCTTGTATTTCTTTAATATCGAGATAATCTCTTTTCATATATTCCTCAATTTGTGGAGGAGTCATCTCTTGTTCTATTTGTTGAGCCTGTTGTTGAATTGCTTGTTGAGCTTCAGGATCTTGAGCGTCTTGTTCTTGAGGATTTAATTCTTCTTGTATTCTTTTTTGTATTCTTCTTTGGACTTCTGCTAATATAAACTTTTCTAGAAGTCTTGATTTCTCTCTTTCTTTTTCTGAAATAGCTTCAGAATTAGTGGTTATTACTTTAAAGTTAAAAGGTCTTTTTATTTCTTCTCCAAATAAAACACGTAATTTAGGAGACATAATATCATAATGTCTGATCTCTGCGGGCATTTCACCTACCGCATTACCATAAGGTTTACAGACATATTCAAAATCCTTTATGTCTAACTTACCATTAAATAAATCGTAATTAACTTTTTTTCTTTTATTATCAGAAGCACCATCATACCCTGATGTGTTCTGTCTATCTAACTCGTCTATTACAGCTTTTGCCCAAGCAAAATCATTCTTCTTTTTTGCATGTTTACTGAGTTTTTGCTGTGGAAAATAATAACCCATAATAATTTAAAATTATAATATTATACAAATATATTAAAAAATGTTTATATTTGCTAATTAAAACCGTCTATTTTTCTTAAACATAGTCCCCATTTTACTTATTAACGCAGTTGCAGCCTTATTTGGCTCTGGAATTTGTACTAATTCTTGTTCATAAGACTCTTCTACAAAGAACATTAATTGCATAAAACCCATCACTCTATCGAAGTTTCCTTCTCTATGATATTGAATTAATTCCTCAATTAGGCCAGGACTGGGTAACAGATCCATGTTATATATATTGCTTCCGTCTTCTCGTTTACCACGTTCTGTCCATAGCCATCTGAGGATAAATTTTTCACCAGCGTCTTTCATTCTATCATTCATGTGACATCCTTTTATTCTAGAAACACTAGAATCTTTAATTACTTTTGATATTACATTATCTGGTTGATCTGCTAATAAGTGTAGTTTTCCTTTTCTTTTAAAGTATGACAACACTTCTCCTCTATCATTCTCAAACATAATTTGAGCTCCTCCATAATACTCTGATAGCATTTCTAAATTTCTATTATAGATCTCAATGTTTTCAGGTCTACCTACATATTCCGCAACAACCTCATCATATCCATAATCAAATTTTTGGTAAGTTTTATATACAAATGCTGCATTCAAAGACTTACCACCAGCTTTATCAAAAGCTACAGGATCTAATCCTATTTTATATAATCCATAAGGATATTCTTCAGGTGGATGTTGATATATAGTTACACATCCATCTGTATTATCATTAGGACCATGTGGGAATTTGTTTAATGGTTCTAGCTTTTTTTCTAAATCAGGTCTAAACCTAACCTTACCTTCGTCTTCAAATAGAACTCCTGGATCTCCAAGTTTTTTATATCTATCATCAGACTTAAGTTTTGCTAAAACATTATATAATTCTACTGCAGGAAATACAGCACCTTCACTTCTTAAGAAAGCTTCTTTAGGAGTGTGGGGATGCTGAGTAACCATCATATTGTATGCCTTCGGATCAGCTTTTTTCTTTTCTTCTCTTTCAAGATCAATATCTTCAACAGCTTTTTCTCTTAAAGCATTACCATGTTTATCAACAAATGGTTCTCTATACCAGGCGTCATCAACAAACCATCCAGCTTCTCCGATAGCATTTTCGTCATAAATGTTTTCGTAAGACCTGAGGCCGTAGGCCGAAGGATTATAGAACATTGCTTCAAAATCAGCATTAGTTCCGTTTTTGTTGTTACCCCCTGTTCCATACAGAATTGGTATACCAATCATAATATTACCATCTTTAAATAGAGGATAGGAACGTTGATAAGCCTGCATAAGTCCAGGCCAATCTCCCGCCTCTTCAAATAACATTCTTTCCGCAGTACGTCCAACAGACTTTTGCGGAGAGTCTTTAAATGATAAAGCTAGTATTTCTGATTTATATCCTTTCTGAATATTAATACCAGATATATTATCTTTTTCTACATATCCAGATCTAATATGATCTTGTCTATCTATAAGAAATCCTTTAGACCAATCAGTATTTTCATTAATAAAGTTGATCATGTTCTTGGCCATTTCCATAGTATTAGCCCAGAATGTTTTTTCAAATGCTGCTAAAATTGCAATAGAGTTTGGAAACCAATTATATCGCCAGACCATTCCGAAAGCATTCTTATAAGAATATCCTTTACGTCTGGCTTTAACAACAATCATTCCCTCTCCATTGTTTTCTGCCTGTTCTAGTTCATGGTACCAATAGTAATCCATGTCTAAAAACTTTGGAAAAGTATCTATCTTTCTTTGCCTTTTACCATCGTCTACAGTTGCAAGTATACGGCCAAAATTAAGATAGGCGTAATGTTCGCCAGTTATACGAACACCGCCTACTTCATAACCATACTTACATCTTTTTTCTTGCTCGTCCCAAAATTCTATGTGTTCAGAAGTCCCCTCAGGTGCGTGTGTATATACACCATGTTTTAAATAATACCTAGATGCTT
>CEUO01027983.1_pt1 | contig 19389 bp, 19 predicted proteins | sample 531391 | NCBI WGS metagenome assembly CEUO01 (sample SAMEA2622799, study PRJEB7988) | marine metagenome | isolation source: saline water (ENVO:00002010), including
GGAGTCCTCAAATCAGGGGCATCAGGGAGGCGTATATAGGGTAGTACTGGTGGTGTGCCTAAATCCATTAGAAAACGTTAATATTAAGGTTTGGGGTTATCTGATTTTACTTTAGCAATAGCTTCTTTCCATTTTGTGGTACCATTAACTTGGTCCCAATATTGAAGATCCAATTGTTCTTGAAGTGATGGATAAGCTACTGCTCTATCTCTTTTATATTTTTCTGCATTATAAGCATTTAATAATTCAGTATATTTAGCATTAATAGCTGATTCACTAGGTTCTAGATCACCATTTAATTTATTAAAAGTTATTTTATCAGTATCATAATTGAAAGAAAAAGTCGCATTTGCTGCTAAAGCTTTTACTGCTTCTATTTTAGTTGGTTTAATTAATAAAGTCATGGTGCTGTACCTGAAGCTAATTCAATTACGAGTAAGTCTGTAAATCGCCCTAAAGCCACAGTATCTCCATTTCCTGAAGCTGCTTGAGATTTATATATCAGAGCATTCCCTGCACTATAGCTAGGTGCATCTAGATACCAGTGATTTGCATGTACTGATTTAGCATTAGCATCTGAATATTGGAGAACACCATCCCAATTGTTACTATATAGTACACTAAAACCACCTCCAGCAACATTTCGGACAAGACCTGTATTCAATGCTTGGATAGCAGCACCGTTTTTATATGATCTATAATTAGCAAAAACTAAAAACTTACTAGAAGTAGCAGCTGGAGTTATAGTAACTGAAAGCATATCAGTTAAAGTTCCTGAAGAATATGAAGCTTCAATTTCACTATTACCTTGAGAAGCCATTTTCACTTGAAGAACATTTGCACCACCTGCAGCTGCCCATTCAGGAGCCGTAGCCCCTGAGTTCATTTTTAAAACTTGACCAGCAGTTCCTTTCGCTAGTCTTTGTAAACCAGATCCATCTCTATAAAGCGTATCCCCTTGTGTTGTTAAGGTTGCATCACTAAGTTGATTTACATCAGAATCTGGAAAAGTTACAGTTCTATTCGAACCTGTTGAAGGTGTCGCTAATGACACCGATCCGCCACCAGCGGATATCAATTTTACTGTTCCGGTCATGGTTTCGGATTGTCATCTTTTACTTTTTTTATCTTTGCAGCCATATCTGTAGAGAATGCTCCTTTTTTATATAGGTCATCTAATTGATCTCCTATATCAGGATAAAGAGGTTTCCTATCTCTTTTATATTTTTCTGCATTATAAGCATTTAGTAATTCAGTATATTTAGTATTTATAGCTGATTCACTAGGCTCTGAATCTCCTTTTAAATCTGTAAAAACTATTTTATCAGTATCATAATTTAAATGAAAATTTGCTTTTGCTGCTAAAGCTCTTGCTGCTTCTACTTTAGTTGGTTTAATTAATAAGGTCATGGCGCGGTACCTGAAGCTAATTCTATTACGACTAATTCTGTATATTTACCTAAATTAAGAGCAGACCCATGAGCTGAAGATGCTTGAGATTTATATATTAAAGCATTTCCTGCACTATAGGTAGGTGCATCTATATACCAGTGACCTGAAAATTGTGAAGCCGCTTCTGATGAAGTTTGATTGACGGTATCTGCACCATAAGCATATAGTGAACTAAAACCACCACCAGCTACATTACGTAGAAGAGAAGCAGAATGAGCTACATCTCCATTACCATTGAAATATGATCTATAACTAGACCAAACTAGAAACTTACTAGAAGTAGCAGTTGGAGTTATAGTTACGGAGTTCATATCAGTTAAAGTCGCTGAACTATATGAAGATTGAATATCACTATTACCTTGAATATCAATTTTTATTTGAAGTATATTTGCACCAACTACAGCAGCCCACTCAGGAGCATTAGAACCACCTTGTTTTAAGTAATGACCAGTAGAACCTTTAGCTAATCTAGTATAACCTGTGCCATTATAATATGCTATATCGCCAGCAGCATCAGATCCAAATTTTAATTTACTTGGTGTTACTTCACCACTAGATCCAAGAACTAAATTAGAAGTACCTGAGTTACCAGTATGGGTAATTTCGTTATTTTGAATTTTCGTCATGATTTAGGATATTTATCTTTAGTGGTTTTAATAGTGGCTTTCCAAGCATCTATACCGTTATGGTAGATGTCATCCAACTGATCGACCACAGAAGGATATTCGGATGCTCTATCTCTTTGGTATTTCTTAGAATCATATGCTGCTTTAAGTTCGTTTCTCTTAGCAGTGATTTGGGAGTCAGTAGGTTTTGAATCTCCCTTCATATCTATCCAACGAATAGTCTCTTTACCCTTCTCGTCTTCATCTACAGCTACAACTGCATTAGGACATAAGGCTTTAATAACTATAGCTGTAGGAAATATTTCAGGATCAAAAGTCATACGTCAAGCTCCCATAATTGCATATCCCATGCTCCTATTGATATGTATTGGTTAGATGCAGTACTTTGAGCTGCAATTTGTAAGTCATAAGTGATAGAAGTACCTGCAGATTTTCCAGGCGAATCTACCCATGCATGATGTGATTTATATTGAAAACGGCAGTTGTTATTTTGATGTTGATCATTACCATCCTTTCGATAGTACATACCGTTATTACTGCCATCAACAAATTCATCAGCACCACCTTCATCTCTTCTTAATCTAGTACCACCACGACTATCATTAGTATCTTTCATGTGAAAGATTAGAAATGTCGCAGTTACCCATATTTTACTGTTTAACTTCGTCGTAGTAATCGTATCAGTACAAACAGTATCTATCCAAGTAGTTCCATAGGTATTTGTAGATGTATTCGCTTTTGCATGTTGATACTGAAGAATTTTACCTCCTGTATCAGCACCCCAAGCTATATCAGTACCATCTGATTTTAATGCCTGACCTGAACTACCAACGGTTAAAGCTACCGGATTCCCAGAAGCATCACCAACAATAATTTTACCTCTAGCAAGTCCAGCCATTTTTGCTGTTGACACTGCATCATCAGATAACATGTCTGTATCTACTGTTCCATCAGGTAATCCACCTGCACTGATTCCGGTAATTGATCCGTTACCATTAATTGTAATTGCCATAGTTTAAACTACCGTCCAATATTCTCCGGCACCTACAGTGACGGTTTTACCTGCTGCTACGGTTATAGGACCAAAGCTACCTGCGTTTTTGTTATTTGTTATAGTATAGTCATCACTACAAGTTTGATCATTTTCCCAAAAGATTTGATCAGTACCTGGACCTACAGCTCCACCTGCTGTACCCCAAGACATAACACCAGAAGTGTCACTTTTAAGCGCATGTCCACTTACTGAAGGGAATCCGTCTGGAAGAGTGAAAACCTTATTAGCTGTTACAGCTGCAGGTGCTTTCCATCCGATATAATGGTCTCCATTTGCATCAGTTTCATACCAACGCATTTCTTTCTGGTTATCAAGGTTGATATGACCAACCATATCATTTGTACCATCTGTTTTTAAAGTTGGTACACCAGCAATGACAGGAGAACCTGCTATAATTCTATCTTCAATAGCAGCTGCAGTCATTATATAATCATCACTATCTACAAAGGTTTCAGAACTATCTAATGTTTCTGTAGTGACATTCCAATGGTCTGTAGGGAAATCTGCTACATCTCTTTTAGCTTCTTGTACAGCATATAAAGTTTGATCTAAGTTCTCATTCAGATCCTGCGAACGAATTGCAGAACCTGAGAAGAACGTAGCTTTTTTATTATCTGTATCTGTATCTCTATATATCCTTATTTTTACACCAGTACCAGGGGCGGAACCGAATTGAATTTGGGTAGCGTTGGCTAAAGTATAATGAGTTGTAAGTGTTTGCACTACAGAATCAAGAGAAACCTTAATATCAGTAGTGTCTATATATGGGAATGTGAAGGAATATAATACGGTGGAATTATTTCCTGTATAATTGTTTTCAGTTGTTGCCATTAGGTTACCTGTTTGTCATTTCAAGTAGGTTTGTAGCTTCATCAAATTGTGTTCTACTCTTACTTGGGTTAACTAATCTATTATAATTAGCTCCTGATTCTAATTGTCTAGCTCTTATTAAATTCATTACATCAGGATTGCTACTAATAGAAGCCCATCCTCTCTTTCTAGCAGCGTCAAAAATCTTTTTAATCTTTTTATTATGATAATAAGACATAGGATTAATTCTCTTTCTGCCTGCTTGTAGGTCTTGTTCCATTTCTGCAATAGATGCTAATATCTTTGGATCTTTAGATAATTTATCTAATTTCAATCCAGGTAATGTTTTACCTATTGCTTGTTGGAAAAGTGATCTTATTTCTGGATTTTCACGTAAAGAAGTACCATCAGGTGCAGTTAATGTAGATGTAACTAAATCATAATTACTTCTAAATAATAAATGTTGACCTGGAGATTGATCGAAATTAATTTGTATAGGACTTATAGCATTGAACATCCTAGTAGGAACATCCCAATCTTTAATAGGGTTACCATTTAAAATACTATATTTAATAGGTAGTTTATTGGGTGTTAGTTGTTCCATAAATAAATTTCTATTCCGTATTTGATCCCAAAAACCAGACTGCAATTCTCTCATGTTTGGTGTAATAACACGACCTATTTCATTTCTTAATCCTGCTAAAGGTATCTGGTTATTAGCAATAGAAGCTGCAATTTTTTCTAATTGTTTAGGATTATTACCAAATAAATCTGTTACTTGTTGGAATCCTTGTAGGTAAGTTTTTGTTACCATACCTCTACTAACAAGTAAAGCATAACTTAATAAACCTTTCTCAGCCCATTCTGGACCCATTAATTTTTGATTATCTCCTATATCAGCGATACCTGCTAAAAGATTTGAAAATGGTTCTAAAGAATCATAACTAACCCAAACATCGCCTAACTTAATAGAACGTGGTTTCCATCCTGCAGATTCCCAAACTCTTCTTTGAGATATATCAACTGGACCGTTACCAGTAAGACCACCATTTAGATAATGTTGTCCGGCCATAAATATAATACCACTACCCATAGCTAAACGCCCATTCTGTAAAGCTTTAGCGTTTATTAATTCTTGCGGGTTAGTTATACCATATTTTGCTACAGAACTTAAATCATCAGGTTTAGCCCATGCTATATCATTAAATTCTTTAACAAAGAAATTCAATCCAGGTATATGTTTGAAAGATAATTCTAAACCATTGATACCTGTTCTAGCAAATAGATAAAATGGTTTTAAGGCTGGATTAGCACTAAATAACTCATCCATAGATTTACCAAAACCACTAATATCTTTAGTTAAAGTTGCTTCTCCTCTTGCATATTTAAGAAGATCATCCTTAACTACACCAGTTCTTGGGTCAAATATTTCTCCATATAATCTACTTTCATATTCTTTAATTATAGCAGGTGTTAGATCAGGAATTAAACCATCTCCTTTTGCATTCCATGCTAACTGCATAGCTTTTTCTTTTGCTCTAGCACGAGCTAAAATCATAGTAAAAGCATCATCAGTAGCTGCCATTAACTTAGTAGAATAAGTAAGGAAGTTATTTTGATTAGCTGCTCTAGCAAGATTAGCTGTTCGGTAAGCAGCTTTTTCTCCTACAGTTCCTCTTGTTTCAGCCCAATGTCCTACTAAATCCCAATGCTCATCAGCATTTTTATATTCAGAAAATCTATTTTTTATAGTTGATATATCTCCATTCCAATAACTATTAAGACGACTAAAGAAATATTCAGTAGCTTCAGGTATAGTTTGAACCATAGCATTAGCACTACCTATAGCTTGTTTTAAACTATGAGCATCTGTAAAACCAGTACTTGCATAACGCATTAGTCCACCTAATACTTGAGACATAGGTCTAGTGAACACAGCTGTAGATGTACCCATAATAGCCCTTAAAGGTGTCTTAGGACCACTTAGGATGCTATTCATCATAACACCTTGTAATTCTTTTATAAGAGCACCTGTTTGTCTTATACCATCTTCAGTAGTAACACCAAGTAATCTATTATGCATGAAGTTATCAAAGTCTTGCCAATTATTTATTTTATTAGACATTGAGAAGGCTTCTAATACTGCATGTAAAAAATCATCAGTTGGAGATTGACGTGCTAAATCAGTCATCATATCAACTTGATTTCTAACAGTAGTATGTATTTCTCCAAGAGCTTGATCTACAAGTTGTTTACCACCTCTTTGATTTACCAAATCTTTATAAGTATCACTTACTAAGAATTGGGAACGTTTCATTTGTTCTAAACCTACAATCAGATTATCACGGATATATTTCATTGAACTGTCTATATCTGTAACATCTGTTATATTCATCAATTCTCTAGCAGTTATACCTCTATCACGTAATTGTTTAAATAAAGAACTTGTAATTAAATCAGCAGCTAAAACATTTTGTTGACTCCACCTATATGTATCACCAACACGATCTTGAGCATCATTTAAAATAGGACGCCAAAAATCTTCTGGTGATAATTCTCCAGCATCACGTCCACCTATAATTTCTTGCATCCTGTTATATGCATCTCCGAAACCTTCTTGTAAAGATTTACCCTGCATTTCAAGTTCTTCTGCAATTTTTTTAAAGCGTGCGTCACCAAATATTTCTCTAGCAATAGATGGTGTTATACCTTTTTTACCTAAACCATTGTTAGCTAAATTTTCAGCAGCAGCAGGAGTTACAAGACTATCTGTAGAACCTAATTCAGATCCCCATTCAAAATCTATACGCCTTAATTGCTTACTAACACCCCATACATTTCCAGTAGAAGTAGGTGCACCTTGCCATGGATCACCTATAGGTTTATTTTTATGGCCTCTAAAACCGTCTTCATTTAATTCAATTTTACCTTTTTCTGTAATTTGATTATTAACACTTCTAATTCTGTCTAAAATTTTTCTACCTGCACGTTGTATATTATTTTCTGGAGGATTCCAACTTCGATATCTACCACTACGATCTGCTTTAGCTACTAAACCCATTTGTTGTAATTGTTGATCTGGGTCTAATCCATCAAAATCTATACCTTTATTGAATAGTTTTTGACGAGTAGCATTCCTTAAGTTATTATCTATTTGGATTCTAGCAGCATTTTCAGCTTTAGCACGTCTATTAGCATCAATTTTATCGACAGCTTTCATAGCGTCTCTATCTGGTTTACCTGTTATACCTTTAGCAGCTCGTGCATTTGCTATACCTGATACTGTAAAGTCAGCTAAAATACCTATTCCAAGACCTTCTACAACGTTTTTAAGAGTCATCATTGCAGGATGGTCCGAATCTTTAGTAGATAAAGGTGTATCAATAAAACCAAATCTATCTCTAACAACAGCTAAACCGTTAGCATCTTGTGAATATTCAGAGAATAAGTCAGATACAGCACCAACAGAAGCACCTCGTATTAAAACATTTTGACTTAATACAGTTGCTTTGGCTATTTTGGAAGTAATACCTACGCCTTTAGCAGTTGCACCTGCCCAACCAACAATAGGTATAGCCATAGTTCCGTAGTGAACACCACCACGTATTAAAGCTCCCCACCATGTTTTAGTTTCAGGATTCAAATCACCACTTAAAGGATTCCAGTCTGGTTCATAACCACCTTCTTCCTTCATTTCTCTAGCCATTTCACCAGAAGCCATATCAACAATACGTTCTGGTGCAGTAAGTATAGAACTACCAGTATCTCTTACACCACCTACAAGAGCATTTTTTAATTCAGTTAGATTTTCTCTAACTCCAAAGTCTTTTGGATCTTTGGTAGCATGTGGTTTATTTCTATTTTGATACTCTTCTAATTCAAGTTGTTCTTGGGCGGCATTAACTTTTTCAAGTTCTTCTCTTTCATCTATAGACTTTACTAATTCATTTGTAGCATCTAAAGATTCTTGTCCAGCTTCTAAATCTAATCTTGACATTAGGTAATACCTCCAAATATAGTATTTTCTTCTTTATTATAAACACTGTTACTAGATGATTGAATATTAAACTTTACATTAGTATTTAATGATGGTTGAAAAATTTTATTTCTGTTTATAGCTTTGAGTTTAATTTCTTCTGGTTTAATGTTTAATATTTTAATCATCTTAGGATCATCATAAATACTTCGTGTTATAGTAGATTGAGTTTGATAACCATTTATATTTCTTTGGGTTAATGGGCTAACATTTTTTTTAAAATCTTGTATAACTTTAGGTAAAGCTATATCACCTAAACCATATGCTTTAAATTGAGCTGCCATCATCTCATATCCTGTAACACCACCTGGAGTTGTACCTCTAAATGCTTGCGCTAATTTAGTAAATAATGAAGGTATTTCTCCTTTACCTCCATTGTCATGCCACTCTTTAGCAAATTGTATATGAGCGTCTATACCTTTTATTTTTACATTTATATCTTTAGATTCCAATAAAGAAGTTTTTGCTGATGCAAGAGTTTCTAAAGATCTTTTAATAGGTTCTTGTATCTCTGCACTCATATAAGGATTTTCATCATCTTGAAGTTTACTTTTTGCCATGACTGCACTTAATGCTATGTCATATGCAGTTCCTGGGGAAGCTTGACCTTCACGCGCTTTAACAAATTCGTTTAGAAAATCTTCTGTTAATAAGTCACTATATATTTGTGCAGTTGCGTCAAATAATAAACCCTCTTGCGTAAACTTAGTTTTAGCAATAGATCTAGCCATGCCTTCAATTTTCGAAACCATAGCCTTATCTGGTGCAAATTCGTCTCGAACGTCATCTTTAAATGCGTCCCGTATATTAGCAGGTACGTTTTCAAGATCTTCAGGTAATAGAAAACCACCACGTTTAGCCTTTCTATAATTTAGAGCAGCTTCCCAATCATATCCTTCTAAATTTTGATTAGTTGTTAATTGAGTTATAGCATTTAAAGCTGGTTCAGGTAAGCTTTGATCAGTATATATAGTAGGATTCCTTTCCATATGTAAAGCTGTAATTGCTTTAATTTGGTCTTCATTAAGAACTACACCTTCTGCTAGTAGTTGATCGAAATGACCTTGTAATACTGCATTTGCTCCTTGTACTTCTTCTGCTTTAGCTGTTGCATAATTCGCCTGGCCTTCCTTAATTATCTCTTGCATATTATAACGTGTATCTAATTTATGACCAATTAATTCACGCATTGTAACTACTGCGCCATCATTTCGTGTTACCTCTTGGTTCATAAATTCTTCCTGTTCTACACTATCAATGTAACCATTTCTTACATTTTTTACATATGTCTCTAATAATTTACCCTCTGCAAGATTTCTAGCTGCTGAGCTACCACCGTATAATTGAGTTAATACTTGAAGTTCTTCTTGATATGCTTTATGTCCTTCATTAATTTTTAATGCTGATTCAAATAATTTTTCACTTTGCTCTTCTCTTTCTTGAACAATTAGTGCTCTATTATTTTTTTCTAGTTCTATAGCATTAGCAGTATCGGTTTCTAATAATTTAGGAAAAAGATATCTATTTAATAACTTTGGAGGTAAATGGCTAACTGAATGTAAAACTTCATTAAGACGATGTTCATTTAATAACTTATGTATAGTTGTAGTAGCTGCACTACCTGAAAATTCACCAGGTCTAGAAAGAGAGAAAAGTTTAGGTTGACCTGTATTAGGATCAATTAATTCAAAGTCAGAATCTAAGTTTTTTATTAACTGTATTATTCTAGCATCACCACCATAAGTAATATCACGTTTAGCTTCTAAACCCTCTCCTTGCATCCAACCAGGTATAGTAGCTGCTAGATGTTGAATGTTTAGTCTTTGTGCTATAAAACTTTTATTACCAGTAGTATTTTGGAATTTATAGATAGAAGATGAAGGAAAACCATTGTTTAACATGGTACCTACTTGTTGGCTTTCTACCTTTCTGTTTTCAAAAACCTGATCATATAATGATTTATTACCTTCACCTAAGGTTCTATTAACCCATTCTTGTCTTATTTCTGCATACTGAGCATCTTCAAATCTTGTATCTATATGTTGTTGTAACATACCTGTTAAAGATTTTGAAAAATCAGTTAAATTTTGAACTTCTCTTTTATCTAATAATGCACTAACTCTATCGTTATGTCTATGTACTACCTCATCTCGTTTTTGTTCTAGTCTAAGTTTCTCTAAACCTTCGTTAGCAGAAAGTTCATAATCTTTCATCAAGCTTTCCTTATTTGCCCGTAGGTAAGGTGTGAGATCTGGTACTTCAAAATACCTATCACTAAAACCTGGAAGATTTTCGCCAGCCCCTTGGAACTGTACATTACTTTCAAATTTCTTTTTAACCATAATTAATATAAGAATAATTTAACGCTAGAAGGAAGTGGTTTGTGAGGCATTCCAGTCAGCCATCTTCTGACCCCAATTCTGTGCACGACCCCAAGCTTGATACCCAGTAGCAGCGGCTCCAGCACCTATAGATAGTATATCTCCAAAACCTATTCCAGGTACGTTAAGTGCAGCAACAGGTGATTGTAGATTTGGGCCACCTCCCGTAGCAGGTGTTCTCATTCTAGGTGGTATTTGGATCTTACTATAAGCACTTAAATCGCTTTGATAATGCTTACCAGCAATAGCTCCAATTCTTTGTTTTGCAGCAAACCTTTTACTTAATAAAGATTTGTTTACTAACATATTTGCTCTACCAAATTCTCCTAAAGAATTGATTATATCAGCTCTTTCTGCAGATTTACTAGTAGTTCTACCAGAACGTGATGCACGTTGAGCACCAATAACACTATATAATTCTTTTATCATAGCATTTCTATTAAATGCTGCTTGAGCAAATTCTTCATTTAATTTATGTTGTTCAGCAGCAAATGCTCCATAAGCTGCTTCTCTATTAATATCTAATTGTGTTTTATATTGATCTAGTTTTATATCATATTCTTTAACCGTTTCATCATTATATGCATCTATCATGAGTTTTTGAAACTCACTATTATATGCAGTTTGAGCGGCTTGGTTAGCGAATTCTCTATCTTCCGCAGCTTTTTGTCTAGCAGCTGCAGCTTGTTCTTGTTTTCTTTGCTGCGATCTACCGAAAAGATTACTAGCAAATGATAGACCACCTGAAACAACAGCATAGGTTGTCATTGGATCCAACGCCATAAATTTATCCTCCTTTTAGTTTTGCAAATTCTACAAAGTACAGGTTATTAGGACCATGCGGAATAACCCGTAGGAACTTAAAACCAAGGTGTTTTAATAATTTTAAATGTTCTATATTTCTTATATCAGCTATGTTATATAGTAATTTATGAGGTAATGTATTTAACCAATTACGTGCTTGTCTAATGAAAGTTATAGGAAACTTATCAATAGCATCAGTACATAACATCCAGACACACCCATCATTACTTACACCTGCCATGCCAGCAGTCCTGCCGTCAGGAGTGTAGAATATAACTGTATAATTACTTATTACTAATTCAGCAAGGGCAAGGGCTGGGTTTAACCCGAACCCTTCCATCACTTCTCTTTTATCTTCTTTCCTTAAATCTAGTGCTACTGAAGGTACATCAGATAGGGTGGCGATTCTGATTTTATGCATTAGATACGACTATAGAATTTATTAGTATATTTACCTTCCCAATTCATACCTAATAAAGTAACTGGTAAAGGTGTATCACCTACAATACTTAAAGATACATTCTCATTACGTTGATGTATAGGTACTGTATGTACAGCATCAGCAGCCATAGCTACATCATTTAATTGATAAGCTGCAGGTTGTATTACACTAACTGTTTGACTTCTATCAGGTATACCAGTAAGGTTTACGTTATATTTAACTGGACCACTTAACCCTGTAGATACTTTAATCCTATGCATAATAAGATCAGAAGTATAATCAGTTCTAAGAGCATCACCTGCTGTTGTAGAATAATAGAATCTTGGTAAATCTACTGTCATAGTATATAGATAACCTATAATTAAGTTTTTACCTCTATAATCTCCACTAATATCTACATACTCAGAACCTGCAGAACCTGCAACTGTTGGTTGTAATATAGATCCAACAGAAGCATCTGTTGCTCCAAGTGCTCCACCAATATAACCACCTAATGCTAATACAGCTAACGTCTTACCTGAGATATGTGTGAATGGTAAGAATACTCTAGTAGTATCTGTACCAGATGTGTATGTTCTATAAGGGTTTGAATTCCACATATCCATACATACATCTGTTTTTTCTCCTGTTGAAAGAGTTAAGAAACCAGTATCACTAGCTTGTCTAAGGTCAATAGATACAACATTTATATTAGAACCATCAGCTACTACAGCATAAAAGGTACTAACATCAAAGAATTGATCAATTAAATTACCTGTAAGATCCCATTTATACCATGTAGATGCTGCTCTTTTTTCTCCTACTTGATAAAATCTATATTGATATAATGTACTTGTGCCTGTTTGACCAAAAGATATCATACTCATACCAGCTGATGCTGCTACGTTATCAATAGTTGCTGGTACTAATTCAGGTACAATTTTTGTTTGGTCAAATGTTTGAGGTGAATCAGTTGTACTTATATTAAAGATTTCAAATAAACGTGAATATAAAGGTGTCTTAGAAATAAAGGCTAATGAGTTACCTAAGTTAACAGGTTCTACTTGATCATCACATTCGTAATTAGATAAAGCGTTAATCTTAGCTGTCTCAGGACTTAAAATATCTGAGTCTGTAGATAGTAAGAATTGTTCATTATCACTAAATAGAACTAAACCAGCACTAGATGTTTTAACATGATGTAGGAATAGTGGTTTAGTAGATGAAGCTGAGATATCAATAGGATCATCAGGTGCAGCTATTTGTGCAGAACCAGCAAAGAAATCATAAAATGATCCAGCTTTACTCATTACTACAGTATCACCCGTTAAGAACCCAAATCTATTTCTATAGAAAAACATATTTCTAATAGTACCACCTACAAATGTAGGTAATGGGTTAGTTACGTCATCTCCTACATCTCTATTTTCCCATGATACAGGATCAAAAGCAAACGAACCATCAGCTTGTCTAACCAATTGGTGAGGCATGGTTAATGGATCTAATTCATATGATATACCTGGTTCATTACTTTCTGCCCACGTACCTGGACCAGCAGTACTAGTACCACTAGTTGAGAATTTAACCCACATATCATCTGCTAAAATACTCTCACTATTAACTATCTTTACCTTATACCCATCTAAACATTGGATAGGTAGTAAAGACATATCTGATATAGAATCTACAAATGCATATAAAGCGTTCTCTTGTGGACCACCAGCTACTTTAATAGATGTTACAAGTGTTATATGTATACCAGGTCCAACAGCAGTAGCTACACAACTAGCAGCAGCTCCACCAGCACCGTTAATAGCACTGACTAATCCCGCTACAATCACTGTAGCGTCAGCGTCACCTGCAGAAGCATCCTGTGGTGTAGTATAACTAACTGTTACACCATTTAATATTACTTCGTATTTTGAATTATAACTTGTTACATTAACAACTATAAAAGCGTCTGTTGGTAAAGCTGGTACTACACGTGAAGTCATAGCAACAGTTTTCTTTTTATTTACGACATATGTAAAATCATTCAGTGTTAGTAATTCTATATCATCTGCTGTAGCTCCTCGTAAGTATCCAGTGGATGGTAATCCTGGTATAGTACATGCAGTTACTTCAGTATCATAGTTTCCTTTAGCAGTTGCTTCTGCTGATACAGCATTATTATAATTAGTTTGAGCTGTATTCATATTGTTTGTAGCGGTTGTCAGCTGTGCTGAACTATGTGTTGCTGCTACAGTTTCAATTAATGAATATAATTTTCTATTATTAGATGCTGATAAATGAGGATGTTCAAAAGTTTTTTCAGTACCTTTTTCCCATGTGATAGCTGTTACTGTCCATTTAGAATTAGCACCACCTGTAGAAATAGTTATAACATCATTTACTTTATAACCTGTGGTAACTGTTGATCCGCCTCCAGTAGCTATTGTGATTAATTGATCTGGTACTCCGCCTGTTACTGTAATAGTAACTGTTAATCCTGTTCCATCTCCAGTTGTAGTAGTTGCATGTGTACCTGCACTATAACCACTTCCTTTATTATCTTCATCACGTACCAATGTTATAACAGGTCCAGATAATGCTTCCTTAGAAATGCTCTTTACAACATTATCTTTAATAACTGTATATGTATTATCTGTTTCAATTTGATATATACCCGATTTTAAGATTTCAGTTATCTCACCTATACCTGTATCATAATCAAAAGTTGTTTCCCAATTTTCTATTTTTGTTGCATCTTGTCCATCATTAGTTGTAGCAAAAGTAGATTGAGATGTATTTAATGCAGTTGTTTTAGTATCCGTATCTGCTACAGCTGTATTATAGGCTAATAAATCTGTTTGTAAATTTGTATAATTACATCCTGCAGGGACACCTGTATCATCTCCCATATCTACTTTTCTAGGACTACCATCTAGTAGACTCCATACTCGAAAAGTATCATCTGCATATTGTCCTATATATTTCTCATTCTCATCTCTAAGTATTGAGAACCATTTTCCATAAGCACCTGTAGTAGCTACAGTAACAGTGATTGCAGGACCACCACCACTTCCTAATACAGAGTCAGCGATAGTCAATGTCTCACCTGCTACATATCCTTTACCACCTGATGCTAATTCAACTGTTACATCAACAGCTGTATGTCTTTCACTTACAGTAAGTACAACAGCAGCTGCACCTCCACTTCCTAGAGAAGCGTCCGCGATAGTGATCGTTTCACCTATAGCATATCCAGCTCCACCAGTTTTAGTAGCTCTATCATCTAAAGTAACTACAGGTTCTCCATCAGATTTTACAACAACTTTAAAGTCAGCACCAGTACCGGAAGCACTACCTCCAGCATTAGCTACATAGTATGTCCCAGCTGTTCGGCTGCTATCTGCTACACCGTTATGCGTGAAGGCTTTAACTTCATTAACAGCGATAGCATGTACATTGAATGTTGCACCTGATCCAGAGCCACCAGTGACTGCTACAGCTGCATATCTATTTACAGTTCTGCTAGCATGTCCAGTTCCGTTATGTGTAAATGTAGCTACAGTTGTGCTGATATTTTCAGCGTTGTATAATTTTTCAACAAATTTTCCACCAGGTCTCTTTAACATTCCTAAAGCATAATCTGGGAATGTATTAGTAGCATTTTTTAATTGACCAGGAGACTTTTTATTATCAGGTTGTTGAGATATACCATATAAAAATGTTGGTATATTCTGTGTGATTGTACTCATCTTCGTAAGGCAGCATAAGGTTGGTAACTAGTATGATAATCTTCTGTATCTCTCCATCCAAAGATAGAGTAATCACCTTGTTTAGTTTCGTACTCTAAGGCACCAGCTCTAGCAGCTGTTTCTTCTTGTTCTAATAATGAATATATTTCTTTATCACCAACCATTCTAATAGCACATAAACGTGCAGCTCTAGCAGTTATATAAGCTTGTACAGCAGGAGGTACTTCTGTAAAATCCCAATACCATATGATATCACAAGTTATTTCTCTAGCATCAGAACCATCTTTCCACTCATAAGTATGCTCATTTAGATCATATAATTTACCATTACGACGAACAGGGTCGTAATCATCGAAGTGACTATACTTACTAGTATCTATTTGTAATGCATTTTGTGGGTAAAGTATTTCAAATGTAACTGAATCAGCAGTTAATTTATAATGATGCTCAGTATTAAACACCCAACCTTCAGATTGTATATTTTTGTTCACTTCTCTAAGTGTATTTAAAACTATACTAACTTCAGGGTTTTGTAAGTCCAGGGTGGTGACGGGTGCCTGCCCCACGGAGCTTAGTATTTGGTTAACAGCATCCAGTTCTGTGGACACAGCATATGTAGGGTAGGTCATGTTATTTATATAGATAAAAAAAAAGGAGGGTGTAAAAACCCTCCCTTGTGAATAATGTTAAACTGCAGTGATATTACACTCAGGTCCAGCATAAGCCATCCTAAGATCTTTTGTCACTGATTTAACAGCGGAATCTGCCTGAGCTGCTGTACTACCAGCTGCCGTAGCAGTCCATGATTTTGATACGGAAATACGTTCTGCATCTGTTGTGCAGACACCGTTGTTTCCTTTTGCAACTGATGCTGCCATTTGAAATTACCTCGTATGTTTTAAACTACTTTACCGATGACTCTTCTGAATGTTTGAGAATCATTACCATCATTAGATACTTGTAATGTTGTACCTGCTGCAGCTAATGCAGCTGTAGTAGCAAGTTCAAAAGTATCTGCTGACATTTTTTCTATGTAGAAAGCGGTTCCATCAGCAACTGTATCAGCAGATCCAGTAACTAAATTTGTACCTCCTTCTGAATGGTATGTAACTACATCACCTGTTGATAAACCGTGAGCAGTAGACGTGAATACACCTGGAGAAGCTTCTGTTATACTAGATTGAGCAACTGTTAGTGTGGTATAGTCACCAGCAAGCATAGATCTACCAGTTTCAACTGGATGAAATTGATCTATAGTGACGGATGTTACTCCGCCAACAGCTTTATTTTTGGTAATTGTTTTTGATGTTCCTGGTACTAAAGGCATAGTATGATACCCCCTTAGTTATTCAAGAATTCAATTGCAGCAGCAGGGTTAAGTGTTCCAGCTCCCATTGCAAGGCGTCCTAGAATGACATCTCCTTGGTATAAAACTGATACATCCCCTGAAGTCACTTGGACTTGAGGGCCAATTGCTTCTACAACACCTGCGACGTCTTTCTGATATATGAGACCACAGCTATTTGTGAAGTCACCATTGTAAGCATTGTTCTCACCAGACTGAGAGTTAACAGTACCTGCCAAGAATGGTAGGTTGTTAGAACGTCTGATTTGAATACCAGCTATCTCATAGAGACCTTCACCAGATTGTAGATTACCTTTATTATTACCGAAATCACGGTTAAGAATGTTTGTAGATACCTGAGAGACTAGAGCATAGTACTGTCTTGGAGATAGTACAGCTGTACGTCCTTGCTTAGGTACATTCTTCTCATCGAGTACTGAAGCAGCCTCGAAGAAACCATCAACCAATGCTTGAGCATCATACTCTTTGTTAGCACCCAGTTTGATTTGAGTACCACCTGGTTCTGGACCTGGAGAAGCAGTGATTGGATGTGAAGCGCGAGCAGCTAAAGCTACAGTACGGAAGATCTTCTTGTCATATGCTTCAGCTAGAGCGTGACCAATCTTCTTGGAGATCTCTCCACGTAGGGAGTAGTGAGCCAGAGTTTCATCTAGGTCATATACAAATGCACTAGAGATGAGAAGGTCGTCACAGACGATGGTCTTCTCTGCTACTGGAGGATCACCCGATCCAAGGATTGGTTCACCTGGGGTATGGTATGCAGCTTGCATACGTCCCGTGAAGATGAACTGTAATGATTTTCCGTTCTTGAGTGTACGACGTTGCACAGTATCACGTGCAATCGTTGCTGACTCATAAGCTTTAAACAACTCTCCGCTAAATAACTTTAAATAAGTTGCGTACTTATCATTATATGCGTTAGCTCCAGATGTGGAGGTTACCGCCTTATTCAGGGTACCGAGTACCGATTGTGTGGCTGTTGCCATTGTTATAAAGAGAGTAGTATAATTTACAGACTCTCAACGTTGAGAAATTTTTTCGCGTTATATTGTTGTGGTCTATCCCACCGTCTAGACAGCTTAAGGGTATCCACCTTAGTGGGCCAAAAGCCAAAGCGAGTAAAGGGACTCGAACCCTTAACAGTAGCTTGGAAGGCTACAGTTTTACCGTTAAACTATACTCGCAAGAAAGGAGGGGAACCTCCAATCCAAGGTTATTTAGAACCTGTTGTATTCAGCGTAAGATCCACCAAGGATAGTTACACCTGCTCCACCTGCATCTCTTTCTGCAAATGAGAACTTAATTGCACCAGCGTTTGCTCCGTTGTGTATTAAGAACTTAACTTCTACGATATCATTAGCAGTGTCAGTTGTGAGTTCTAGATCACCTTCAGCAGTAAGAGTTGTAGTTCCTTCATCACCACCACTTACGAGCTGAGCACGATATAGTGTAGGTGAGGCTGGTACATCAACCTTAACTTTAAGGTCAGCAGTAGCGTTGTGTGTAGTAAAGAGATTGTATTTAACTACATATCTTTCATACTTAGCAACAGCAATTTCGAATTCAGAAACTTCTACCAAAGTAGCAGAGTTATTTACTGCTGTATCGTTAGGAAGAATCAGAGATTGATTAGTTACACCAGGAGTATATGTTACTGTACCCTGTGTGCTATTTGAAATAAAAGGCATAATAAAAATGTTTTATAAAAAGTTTTAACCTATGCATGGTTCCGCCATGCTGTGGGCTTCATAAAGAAGTAAGGGCATCCTCAAGGGATAGGTCTTCTTCTTCTTTCTCCTCATCAGGTTCCACATCACATGGAATATCATAAGGATAATCTTTGGGTGGAAGTTTTTCTGTCATTAGTAGTCATCCTCTAATTGACATGGTGGACAAGATCTACAGTGTTCATGTTCTATCATATGTAGACCCTCTATTAAAATGAAAAACACCAGGAGCATCGTTAAGATACTCCACGGTGCTTGAAAACATTTTAGCATTTAGAAAGCGTACTTAGCCCCGAGCTTGGTACCCCATGTGTTATCAGTATCTTCATCAAATATATTTGAGAAAGCTACTTCACCATAAATACCTAGCTTATCAGTAGCAGCTACAGAACCGCCTACTTTACCAGACCAATTAGATTCAGAGTCAACACCATCAGCGGCATTGATTGTCTTACCGCCCTGTGCATACCAGTCAAAAGAACCTAGTGTGTTCTCATAACCAACATGAAGGTCAGTAGCTCTTGATTCATAATCAGATCCAGTGTAGTTACCGTTAGTTTCTACGTTAACATAAGGTCCAGCAATTGCAGGAGCAGAAGCTAGAGTGGCCGCTAGGGCTAGTGCAAATTTTTTCATTGATTAATTTTTAGTAGTTTTAGTGTAAGTTACACCGCGATACTTGAGTTTATTTTCTCTCTTAAAAAGTTCTTGCTCTCTAACACGAGCTTGAAGTTCTACAGGAGACATAGTAATACCTCATAGTACCAAGACCCCGTTCCATGCCTTGGTCGTCATGCGTCCATGAAAATTAATGGATGAACGGACGCGGTGTGTTGTGATTTAGAATATACCTGGAATGATTTGCCCTGTGGCAGCATAAGCACCAAGAGCTGCGACTATTCCAATCATAGCCCAACGGCCATTTTGTAATTCAGCGTTGTCGTTGTTCATTGTTAATACTTCGATAGGTGG
>CEUO01011392.1_pt1 | contig 19353 bp, 33 predicted proteins | sample 531391 | NCBI WGS metagenome assembly CEUO01 (sample SAMEA2622799, study PRJEB7988) | marine metagenome | isolation source: saline water (ENVO:00002010), including
TTTGAGAGTACAGATTTAAATACTGATGATGAATCAGGTGTTTATGTAACAGAATGGGCATGGAAATGCCAGCACTTAGGAAATATAGGCTAGGAGGGCTTATGAAAATAAAACTAAAAAATGGAGTATTATTGCCTAATAATTGGAAAAGCTGTGGATGCTCTGCTGATGATTGGGCAGACCTAAATAGTGGTAAATCGATAGAAGTCAATTCTGTTCCAAAATTAATAGAAGATAATGTAGATGTTGTAGAATCAGCATCAAAAAATAAAAGTAAAAGTAAGGAGAGTAAATAATGGCAACAGTAGCACATTCATTTTCCCCTAAAGAGTTTAAATGCTTTGTTATATCTGATGCAACTAATGCAGGAGCATCAGGCATAGATGCATCAAATATGCAACAACTAGATGTTGATTCAATATCATTTCCATCACTCAATGTAAATCAAACATTAGATGTTAGAAGTGGTGTTGGAGCTACTCTGAAGGATGAAGATTTTTTTCAAGATAATAAAATGAGAGTAGTAGAGTTAAGTTTAGCAGGAACATTGCATGATGATGCAGGGCATAGATTACTTATAGCTAATATTTGTGGAGCTGCACAAGCAGATGATACAAATCAAACTATTGGGAGTGGTCATAAAATAGTAGCACAAAAATATGGAGCTGCTGTAACAAATAATGCTTCATCTTTAACTGTAGTTCTTCAACCATCAGATGTTAGTAATCAAACAGGTTTAGAATTTCCTGGAATGGTTGTTACTAACTTTTCAATTTCTGCAGATGCAGGCACAGAAGGTGGTAGATATAAATGGAGTGCTACACTTCAATCAGGGAAATTACCTGATTTAGCTTCTACTGCTGCTGCAGGAAGTACAGCATATGCAAATACTACAGGCACAACCTTAGCTTCTGCAAGTGGTGTTAAAGTTTATAATGCAGATGCAGTATTGAATAGTTTTACTACTACAATCGATTATCCTGCTGTATTTACAGGCATAACATCTACAGGCTATGAGATAGTTAGCAGAGGAGCTGAATGTTCTGTAACTCACGATTGTCAAGTTAAATATGATGGAAATACTAAAGGATTAGTAAACTCATTTGATACACAAACTGCTGCAAATGCAGAAACTACATTTATTGTTGTGAATAATGGTAAGTTTGGGGTAGATACAGCTAATGGAGTATTGACAAATGTAGCATATTCAGAAGGCGATATAATGATGCTTGACTGCTCAATTAAAGCTGTTGATGATGGTACTGATGATGTACTTATAATTGATTTAAGTGACTAATAAGTAAAATACGAGGAGAGTATGAAAACAAAGCTGCAATCAGGCAGAGAGGTTGAAATAAAAAACCTATCTGTTGATGAACGAGATGAATTATTAGACAATGTAGATACAGACACTTCACAGGATGGAGTTAAGATAAAGGCATTACACTCTACTATGACTAAGTTTATTAGAATGGGTGTAAAAGGATCTAATGATAAATTTATATTATCTTTATCCTTCGCTGAAAAGACAGAGATATTCCAGCTTATGCAGGAGGAATATTTAAACCTGGGGGAAGACAAAGCCTCCAATTAACTCTTAATATAATTGCAGAGCCATGTGGAGGCTGTCAATACGAAAAGTATCCTTACAAAGCTCAATTACCTGTTCTTATTGATGGTAAAAGACCTACTTGGACTTTTAATTCAGATGAAGATGTTTGGAAGGTAATTGATTTACTTATAGAGGAAGCAAAGGATTTTAATGAGAAACAAGGCAAACAGTTTGATATTGAGTCGTCAGTTCAAGCTCAGTTGCCTTTTTTTTCATGCAAAAATGCTGTTTTTAGCAAGGAAATGCAGAAAGATATACAAAGGTATATGTATTGTGAAAAGTTCGGTATTTCCCCCTACAAAGGAGATTTTGGAGATCAGCCCTGTTTATGGGTAGAAAAAGTATTTATAATTAAAAAAGCATTTGCCAAGTTAGAAGGCAATCAAATAGAGAAAGCAAAAAGAGATGGCACAAGAAAGAATTGAAATACAATTTAGACCAGAAGGTGATAAAGAGCTAATTTTAGCTATTAAGCAGCTTGATATTGTTACTAAAAGACTTAAAGGTACTACTTCTAAATATGAAAAAGAATTAAAGGATTTAGGTAGAGTACAAGATAAATTTAATATTTCCACTATTTTGGGAACTAAAAGCCTAAGAAATATGGGGGGAGCTACTTTAGGGCTTACGAGAATAATATCTAGATTTAGATCAAAATTATTATTGGCTTCTTTTGCTTTAGGTGGATTTAATATGCTTGTTAGGCAGAGAGTTGAGGAATATAGGAATCAACTACAGGCAGAACAAGCATTAGTTAATAATCTTGCAAATGTCGAAAATGCTGCTAAAAATGGGGCTCAGGGGCTTATAGAATATGCTTCAGCACTTCAATCTGTAACTGCTTTTGGCGATGAGCAAATAATACAAGCTGCATCTCAATTAGCTACTTATCAGTTAAATGAAAAGGCTATACAAGCTATTCTTCCAAGATTATTAGATATGACATCTTCTACAGGAACTTTAGAAGGGAATACGATTGCTTTAGGTAAGGCATTTACAGGGCAAATAGGTTCTTTAAGTAGGTATGGTGTAATTATAGATAAAGCAAGATTAGAAATAGCAAGATCAAAAGGAGCTCATGAAGAATTTAATTTTATTATAGGAGAATTAGATAAAAACTATCAAGGATTAGCTAGAACTTTAGCAGAAACTCCCATTGGACAATTAGATCAATTAGAAAATGAAATAGGGGATTTAAATGAAGAACTAGGAAGGTTAGGTTTACCATTTCTAAAACAATGGACAAACCTAAAGAAAGATTTAACTGAAGCAGCTACTTGGATTGCTCTTGTAATGGAGGAACTACAAAAAAGATCTGGGGATAGTTGGGTTATGGGTTTACTTGATTCTGTTTTAATTTTTGCAGATTTAGGAAGTGTATTAGAGAAAGTAAATAAAAGATTTGAAGAACATAAGCAAAAAATAATTGACTCCACAAATGCAGCAGCAACAAATAACAATATGGTGAAAACTTCTGCAGAGATAATAGCTAAATACAATAAAGAGCTTGCCTTTAATATATCTTCTATACAATTAACTGCAAGTCAAACCGAAGGATTAACAGATGTAGAGGCAAAGCAATTAATAATTAAAGAGAAAATTGCAGCAAATCAAAGATTATATAATGAGGGTTTAATAGAGGAACAAGATTTTATAATTAAACAGAATGCTTTAATTATCGAGCAAAGTAGCCTTGAACAACAGCTACATGAACAAAAAATATCTAATGCTTTTGAACTTGCAGAAACAATCACTAATTTTGCAAATCAAAGAGCTTCACAAGTTAGAGAAGCTGCTGATAGCGAACTTGGAATTATAAGTGAGCAACAGCAGAAAGAAATGGATCTTTTAAAGAATAGAGTAAATTATCAAAGAGCTTCTGCTAGACAACAAGATATAATGGAGCAGGAAATAGTTAAAAAACATGAAAAAAGAGAAAAAGAAGTTAGAGATAAAGCTAATAAAAGATTGTTAATGGCTTTTAGGGCTGACCAAGCATTAAGTATTGCCAAAACAATTATGAATACATCTGAGGCAGCGATGAAGGCTATGGGGCAAACAGGTATTTTTGGATTTCCAATGGCTAGTATCATAAAAGCAATGGGAGCTATGGAAGTTGCAATGATTGCATCTCAAAGTCCTCCTAAAATGGCACAGGGTGGTCTTGTTGGTGGTCGTAGACATTCACAAGGTGGTACTATGATAGAAGCTGAAAGAGGTGAATATGTAGTATCCAGGAGAGGTGTTGATGCTATAGGACTTGAAGCACTTAATAGAATTAATGCAGGTGCTGGAGGTGGATCTATTAATGTATCCTTCTCAGGTAATGTTTTATCAAAAGATTTCCTAGAAGATGAAGCTATTCCACAAATAAAAGAAGCCCTTCGTAGAGGTGGCGATATTGGAGTTGGTTAATGCTTGATTTATCCACATTAAGCAAATTTAAATCAGATATAGAAGGTAATCATGTAACTGCATATCCTTTAATTATTATAGGTGCAGATACAGATAATCCTCTATATATTTCCACAATAAAAGAAACTATCGTAGATATAGAATATGATGATGATGGGAATGAAGTTAATAGGACTCCACTTGTATTTAAAGACTATAATTTAAAAATATCAAATATCAAAGAATCTATTAATTTAGAGTCACATGTAATTAAAATATCTAATGTAAGTATTACATTAAATAACTATGAGCAAAATGGAGAGAGGTTAAGTGATTCATTAACTACATCAATCAATATTACTGTAAATGTCTTATATAAGACTCAGTCATGTAATTCAATGCAAGACTGTTTACCTTTATATAAAGGGGTTGTAAGGAGAATAGAACATGATGATAAAGATTTAAAAATAACATTAGAAGATTTAACAGATGCAACTTTTCACAAAGATGTTCCTACTGCTAATTTAGGTACGAGTAGGCATTGCTTTAATAAGGATTATATAAATAGATATATTCCCATGGTTTATGGAAAAGTTTCTAAATCTCCATCTATTCCTTATATAGATAATGTGGGCGATCAGGGTAATTACTATATATCTATTATATCCGATGATGTTGAAGATGTCACAGGAAGTGGTAGAGGATTATCTATTTCAGGTTTCTTAGAGGATTCAGAGAGCCCTGATAATGTAATGTTTCCAACAAATCCTATTTATGATGAAGATAGTAATCCAATAAGTGGTAATGACATACATAATCCCTTGTTTATTTATAAATCAGATTATTTTAGAGTGCCAAGAAATTATGAAATAGATTTTCATAACATAGGTGGTCAAACTTTATATTCAAAACCACAACAGTATAAAATAGATTCTTCTGGTAATTTTTTAAAAATAGAAAGATTTTATTCTAGTGGTTTTGCTCAAAATCCACCTGCTGCAAATGAATTTCAAGCATTTAAATTATATTATCCATCTCAAGCAGAGATATTAAAAACTGAAATAAGTAGTGGTGATGATGGTACAGATGGATCAAAGGTAATTAACATACCAACAAGTATAAAGAATCCTGAAGCTTCTATAGACAACTTAGAAATGGTATCAACATTTATTGACGGAGCTGATTTTGATGAATTTTCTACTTATTCTGAAATTCCATATAATGAAATTGATATTGAAGCAGCTGAAGGAGATTTAACTTGGCAAGTATCAGGATTTAGACCTTCTTATTTTGGCACAAGTAGGCATGGAATACACTTTCCTTCAAAAAATAATCCAGGTACTTATGACAGTTTTACTGAAGCTGGTTGGGTAGGTGCTACAAATTATTTATATTGGGTTTCAGGATGGCTGCAAATTAATGCTCATCATCTTAATAAATCAGTTAAATTTGTGTCTATGCCAACTGGAAATATGATTAGAGCTCGTGTCGATACTGTAATTAGAAAGCCTGAATATGGACTTGCAAAAAATGAAGATTGGCAGGCTAGTTCTAGTAGGTTTATAGATATGGATTACGATGTAAGGGTAGTACCTCAATATCAATTAGATAGCACTTATAGAAAAAATTGGTGTGCAGCTTCTATGATTCCAAATAATCATACAAGAGTAATAAAGGATGTTACTACTAGCAGCTCAAATGAAGAAGGGCGTATATATCAAACTAATGAAGTTGGTACAGTAAAATGGCTTCATGGTAGTGGTAGTAATTGGACGAATGTTTTAGATAGTGAGGATTCATATGCTGGTGAAAATGAAATTTTTATAGCAAGAGAAAGGATACATCATTATTTTCCTCGTACTGCAGATTATGAAGAATTAGATTACTGGTTTAAAGACAAATGCAATGACTTGGGAAGTGGTTATTCGAGCACTTCTGGTACAAATGGTTATTTAAGTGAATATAATAATTTATTACCTGTAGAATATTATTTTATGTATGATTCTCCTTACTCAAATCCAGCTAATCGAGGAGTATATATGACAAACAGAGATTTACTTAGAGGATACGAGGCAGATTTAGCTGAAGGTGGAAAAGCTCCCTGTTATTATCCCTCTACTGTATTTAAATTCAGACTTGAGGAAGATCATCAAAATAATATGTTTCAACTTACACATGTATATGTAGGTCAATGGGTGAATGAAACTATGGGAGAATATACTAGCTTATCGCTAGAAGAAGTTTCCAACCTAGAATCTCAAGTAGCTCCTGGTGTTGATCTATCAGGTACTTATAAAAGTATTTGGATAAATTTATTTCATGATCCAGATAATGATCATATTCCGTCTTTATTTTCATCTATGGATGATTTCGCAGTATTTACTCCAACAAGTTTAATAGAAAAACGATTTGGAGATGATGTTAGTGGTGGTAATGACGAACATAGTATTATGGTAAAATATTACGCAGATTGGAATGGAAATGAAATAAATACATATCAAGGATCTACTATAACTCAAGGAAATGATAGTATTTCTTCTAAATATTATGCAGGTGGTTATGGCTATAATAATTACAATGAACTCAATCCTAAAATAAGAGAAAAAGATTTATGTCAATTATCAAGTAGTGGACAATCTTGGTTTATGTATATAGATGATGAGATTTCAGGCGATAAACCTATGACTAAGATGTATGAAAGTGGTAGTTTTGAAGATATAGGCGAATATGAATTACCTAGTCCAACAGGTGGTGCAGGTACTATTATCCCAAAAGGATGCTTAATCCCATGTAATCATATGCAGAATGAAGATCATGGAGGTATGGATTGGGAGGTAGCTGTTAGAAATGTAGACAAAGGAATCCCTACTATACTTGGAGATTCCCCAAACGATGTGAGAATATCAGCAGGTGCTTCAGGTGTTGCAGAAAACAGATTAGGAATATTATTTCCATTTTCTAATATTAGTGCTGATGATACAGCAGATGGAGAAACTAAAACTTTTGTTTATGGCAAACTAGATGTTGATTTTGCTGCAGAAACAGATGAAGCTGAAATTCATTTTATGGGTGATGGAGATAAGTTTTTAGTACAAGCTTATGGAGCAGAAACAACTGCAAGTGATGATTTAAATTATAATGCAGAATGGGTTGGTGGCTCTGATCTAGCTTGTAATTTAATAGATATAGATGGAAATGACTCAATATTCACTCCAAATGTAGGAATTAATACAAGATCTTGGCATTTTAAGGATGAAAATACAGAATTTGATAATATAAATGCTCATTTTATAGAAGCTTGGGATTCTCCTAATGCTTTTGATGCTTTAAGTTTAGCTTATAGGGTTTTAGGTAATGCATCAGAACAGGATCAGCCTATTTCTCAAATTTCAACTAGAATATACAGTATTGGAATAATTCAGTTTAATCAATTTCAAAATGTATTTACTAGTGATTTATATGTAGATGTTAAAGGTAGGGCGAATAATTCAGAAGATGCAGTTTTACAAGATACCTCATTAATATATAAATACACAGATAGATCTGTGCATAGTAGTGCTGTTTCTGATAATATCAATAAACCTACAGATATTATATATCACATGATAGAAAAAGAGCTTGGTCAAATCGATGTTGTTAATAGAGATAGTATGAAAGAGGCTAGAGATAGCTTATTGATTGAGGAAATAGGTTTTACAATAACTGATAAAATAAATTCAAGAAAATTAATAGAAGATATATGTAAAAGTACAAATCTATATCCTAGATTTGGCAATAATGGAGAATTTGATTTTAAATTTATCAAGAACACTTACTCTGAAAGTAGTGTTGATATACATATCAAACAAAAAGATATTACTAAGTTTTCATTTACACGAACTCCCATAGAAAATGTAAGAACTATGGTTAATGTTAAATATAAAAAAGACTATGCAAAAGATACTTATGCTAAAGCTACAGGATATTGTGATGCTCATGATTTTTTTGGAAACGGAGATAATGGAGCTGATGTTCTTAGGTATAATGGGGGTTTAGGAAATAGTTTCGATGGTTATGATTATGTTTCTTTAGGATTAGAAAGAAAAAGCAATATATTAGAATTTGAAAGTAGTTATATAAGAAATGCAGATGAAGCTATAAAATTAAGAAACTTTCTTTTAATGCAAAATTGCAATCAACACACTATTATTAAATGCACATTACCATTAAAATATATACATACAGAGGTTGGAGATATTGTTAAATTTGATAAATTAAACAACAATACTAAAGCTTACGGAGAAGATTATAGTAGCAGCAATGAGAATGTTATAATTAGAAATGGTCAAGAAATTTATCCATATTTTATAATTACCTCTGCGACTAAATCATCTAAGAATATAAAGATAGAATGTATGCAACTACATAGACTTGAAAGAACTTTTACTGCAGGAGCTGGAAGCTTAACAAGAAGAAGTGAGAGGGGAATATTTGGTATTCAAGAACAAGTTGATGGATTAACAGAGGATATATTAGGCAATGAAGTATATTTTAATTTTATAAATGGTGATTTTACTGCAGGTGATTTAAAGATCTATCAAGATATTTTATCAGGTCATATTTCTTATTTGACATCTGAGCAAAAAAATAATGCTGATATGGATAATAATGGTATTGTTAATCAAGAAGATGTTAATTATTTACTATCGTTTTTTAGTCTTGTATTGACAGAAGGGCAAGAAGACGAGGAAGGAATAGTAAATCCAGATATAATAGTGGGAGATATTACTGGTGATGGTATTGTAAATGTTGTTGATATTGTTACATTAGTATCTTTTGTACTAGGAACAGAAATACCTACAACTGATCAATTTAATGCTGCAAACATTACAGGAGATGAAGAAGTAAATGTTGTTGATATTGTTACATTAGTATCTTTGGTATTAGGGGATAATTAAATGAAAGCTAAACTTTTAAATTCAATTAAAAAAAGATTATCATTAACTAAACAAGATTTAACATCTGTTACTTCTGGAAAAATAGAGTATGATGGTTATGGATTGATATTAAAAATTAATGGAATACCTTCAAGTATTGTAATTCAATACACAGGGGTTGTTTATTTTAATACTAAAATGTCGCCACTTATCAATGTAAGATTTAATAAAAATTCTATATACATTTTTAACTTTTTTAGGAAACCATTACCTGAGATGATATTTGATTATTCAGGTGATTTAAAAATTACAAATTGTAGAATAATGTCTTTTGACCAAAGTTTTTTCTCTCCAGCAATAGAAAACAAAATAGGAGAAGATAAACCAGAGTTATCAGAAACAAAATTTGAAGATGATGATATGATACTTTTTGGAGAAAATATAAAACCATCAAATACAAGAAGGGCTAGAGGTTTTAGTAAACCTCAAGTTTTAGAAGATAAATTCGATGAATATGGAGCATTTCAAAAATATGGTAAGGCAGAAGTAGAGTCTGTGGCTACAGCAGTTAGATCAATAACTAAGAGATCATTAATTAAGCCATCTTTATATAAAACCTCAATATCTAAACCTGTAATATCTAAACCAATAACATCTAAGCCTACAACATCTAAACCTGGAGTATCTAAACCTGGAGTATCTAAACCTACTGTATCTAAACCTACGGTGTCTAAGCCTACAATATCATCTCCAAAGATAGAAGAAACAGGGGGTAAATACTAATGGCTTATCAAAAAGTAGGAGGAACACCAAGGTTTTATATAGACACTATTCAATATCTTAAAAACTTAGATGTAAATATAACTTATGACGAATATAATATAGCAGAAGGAACTTGTAAAGAATTATACAATAACAATTTAAGCCCTGAGAATCCTGTTTCATTTAGTAATTCAGCAGGGAATTTAGCTACAAACATATTAATATTTGAAAATGATAAAATTATTTCAAAATTAAAAGAAGGAAATTGTTATCTTGCTTTATTAAATCATAATTTAGCTACAGCAGGAGAAGATGTTATATTCTATCCACAATTTATTTATGAAAATGATAGTCAAGAGAAACCTCAAGCATTAGATGGTGTTAATGCAGAAATAGACCTAACTAATGATTCAAGAGGAGCATTTAAACCTAATGAAAATGGATTTAGTTTAGGAACTTTTAACTGCGAAGAATCAGATGTAGATAGATTTTTCTTTTCAATAGCAAAATCAGGATATGTAGCATTAGAAACATCAGCCGAGCTTTATATAGGAGGTGTTTCATTTGGCAAATACTACGATATGCCTATAAACCCTGACCTTGATTTATCCATGTCTATAGAGTATGATGGCTTTACTAATATAAAAACATTAAATGGTTCTACTATAACACAAGCTAATTATCAAGGCTCTCCTTGGTGGTATGATAAAGATGGAAATAAAGTTGAACCTTGGTCTGTAGGAGAATCTGCAGGTGTATCTAAGAGAAATGGTAGAAGGGTATGGAAACTCAAGTTTTCCTATATGTCAGATAAAGATTTATTTGCTTCTAATTATATGTCTAATACTTATGCAGAGCAAGGGAGTTTAACACCTTATGAAGAAGGAGATAAAGATATTCCTAATTATTCACATCTTAATATAGCTAATCCTAATTTTGAAACCGATACATCAGGATGGACAAATACATCAGGACAAACATTTACAAGAAATACTACATCTCCTTTAAGTGGAACAGGAGATTTACATTGGAAAGGAGCTGTTAGTGGATATTCTCATGTTACTACCACAGCTTCATTCCCTATTGTATCAGGAAAAACCTATAAAATATCATTTAATTATAAGTTAGTAAGGGGGGATTTAAGAGTACAAATAAAAAAATCATCAGCCACAGGCTCAGGTCTAGTAGGAGGATTTCCAAGTGGTACATTTTTAACATCAACCACTTCGACATTATACGAATTAGAATTTACTGCTACAGAATCAGTAGATACTGCTTATCTTTTTTTTGTTAGTAATAATATAGATGAAGGAGAAGATGTTCCTGAAATATATTTGGATAATATATCTATAAAAGTAGAAAATCCTTCTGACTTTTATTACACCATAGACACAGACGGCTCATTCTCAGCCCAGGTGCTAAATAAAATTTCACATGGAGAAAAATTCATCTTCCAACCTGACAACACATCTAACAATCCATCAGACTTTGCTATATGTGTTTTAGATGGGGATTCTTTTGATATGAAAAGAGTAGCTCCAAATGTATATGATATAGAAATGACTATAAGGGAGGTGTGGTAATGGCATATCAAAATGTTGGCACTCCCAGATTTTATATAGATCAAATACAATACCTTAAATCTATAGGATTTGACTTTGAAAAACATTATAATAATTGGTATTTTACCAATGAGAATGGCTATATGTATGATGGAACTTACGATCCATGGTTTGGAGAAGATGGGTATCGAAGGACATATCTAGACAATAAAGAATTATTTAATCTCTCTCCTGAAATTCAAATTAAACCATTTTTATTATCAGGTGGTGGCAATAGGTGGTGGGATATACCTTATTTTGGAAGCAAAATAACAGGAGCAGGAAGGTATTGTGCTATGCTAAACCACAATATGAAGTCATCAAATATAGACACATTTTATTTTGAGGTTTTAAATTTAGATTCAGGAAATAATTTTAATACAGCAGGTGGAACTGAAGTTGGTATAGTTAATTCAAGGGCAAGTGCAGGTGTTGATAATGAAATTCAAGATGGAATAACTATATTTGAATTACAAGAAGGACAGGGAAATTTTAATCCATTAAATGATGAAAAATGTTTTTGCAGACTCGTGGTGTACTCTGAAAGTAATGATATAACAGACCAATTTTCATTAGGTGCATTATCTACAGGTATATACTATGACATGCCACATTCCCCTGAACTAGATGTTGCTATGACCATTGAAAATGATGGATATGATGCTATTACTACTCAAGGTGGTGCTCATTTAACTAATGTAAGATATAATGGTGCTCCTATGTGGGAAAAAGCAGATGGTTCAGAAATACCTCCTTGGACTATTGGAGAGCCTACTGCTGCTGGTAGAAGGAGGGGTAGACGAGTATGGTCTATGAACTTCAAATATCTTTCTGAAAAAGATTTGTTTGCATCTAATTACATGTCTAATAATTATACAGAAAATCCTGATGGGTATGATAGTGCAGATCTAGATACTGATGCTGATAATAATGAAGTGTTTTATTATAATTTAGATAATGATAATTCTTTTCATGCACAAGTATTAAATAAGGTAGGTAATGGGCAGAGGTTTATATTCCAACCTGATAATACTAATAACAATCCTGATCAATTTGCTATATGTCAGTTAGATCAAGACAGCCTTAATATAAAGCAAGTTGCTAATGGTGTATATGATATTTCTTTAAAGATTAGAGAAGTTTGGTAGTTAAAATTTATCGTTTGGTCTTTCGTATTTTCCTTTAAACCAACCATCTCTCCACTTAGCCATTAATTTATTCTTATCTTCATTAAATCTAAGCTTCTTTTGTTTTTTAAGGGGAGCAAGTGGATCTTTGGAGAGTTTTACAAAATTACATTTTTTATAGGTTTTTGGGTCATATGTCATCATTTCTCCTCTATTAAGTTTAAAAAGTTGTCAAATTTTACAACTGCATACACTTCAGATCTATTTCTTTTTATAACAAGCACAGGATTTCTATCTTCGCAGTTTGATTCGCATTGTTCTAATGATTTCCAAAGATTTAATCGTTCTGTATTTTTACATTCAAAGGAATATGGGATTACTTTTTTAGCAGATGGAGATAATACTATATCTTCTCCACTCATTCCCATTGTCTGAGATTTAATATCATCTTCTTCTATTGTCTGATTCCAAAAAACTTTTCCTACAAATATACTTCTTAATTTATCCCTGACCAGGTTTTGAAGATTTCTCCCCTTCGCTTTCGCACTTTTTATCTTCATATTTCTCCTCTCTTAATTTAGCTGTATATCTTTTCATAGCCTTTTTAGATTCTGCTATTATACTATCAATTCTGTGTTTTTTACATACCTCACAGATCATTTTTCATGTCCTAAAGGTAGATATATAAGGTAATGTGCTTCACATTGAGAGCAACTTAAATTACTTACAATACCCTCTCCTTCTATACCATAATCCTCATAATTATGATCACCACCCCATATAACATCATTCTTACAATGCCAACATTTCATCTAAAACCCCCTCTTTCTTTTTCTTCTTCCATAAATTACCACCAAATACTGCTTTATAAATGCAATCTCCACATATTTTAGTAAAATATTCAGGCTTATATCTTGGTACATAAGAATAAGCCTGATATTCATACATCTTATTATATCTTGGTTTATAACATATTTGACAAGTAAAACTTGCTAAATGTGATACCATCTTAGCTACATTATAATCCATTTAACAGGCTTTTATTTCCTCTATAAATTGATTATACTCATCTATATCATAATCAGATATAAAATCTAAAGTTCCCCCAAGATCCATATATCTTTCAAATGTCATAGCTACCAATTTTGGTGTGATTGTTGTATTTTTAGAAAGGTCTGATTGATTACCAATACCTTTTTCAAAATAGTGTCTTAATTGCATTCTATATGCATCCAATACTGCTTCGTCTGTCATGAGATACCCCTATCTTCGTTATTTAAATCTAAGAGGGCAATATGCTCCTCACAAGGCAAGAAAGGAAAAGACCTTGATTATACTGCCCTCTAACCACAGAAATTAGCCTGCGAAACTATTTCTCGTCTTGAGGATCTGTCTGTGGCGTAATATAATTATCTATTTCTTGCAATGTTTTTTCGGCTATTTTTAGATTGTCAGAGCCTTCTGAAATTATAGCTTTTAAGCCCACAATAGCAATATCTAATTGCTTTGTTATAATCTCTAATTGCATTCCAAGTTGGTGATTTATACCCATTAAATCATCATTATTCATTTGCTTTCATCTTTCTTTTATTAATTTTAAGGGGTAGAATTTCATAAATTTCAAAACTTCTGTTTTTATTTATAATTGACATTACTCTACCCCTAAATTCATTTTATAACACTCCAGTTCATCTTCCATTTCTTTAATATATTCAGGCTGAAGACTAACTTCTTTTGCTATTTTTATCATATGTTTTTGATAGTCGGCAAAATCCCATTGCCCACTTACTTTTAAAGCTAGGGCATACATTATGTTATCTACCCAATACCTAAATTGTTCTTGATGTTCTTCAAAGCCTGTCATTGATGATACTTCTCAATAATCTTTGTTATTTCTTCTTCGGTTTTACCGTTTCGTCTTAATGTTTCTGCATACTGCTTTTTAGCCCATCTCTCACTTTTTTCTTCTTCATTTTTTTTAATAAGAGCTTCCTTATCTTCTTCTGTTTCTATAATATCATCTTTCCAAGCTTCTTTATTTAAATATGTTTTTGGATGCTTTCTTCCAGGATAAGTTCCATCCACATGTGTATTTTTAACATATTTTTTAGTATGCTCCATAATCTTTTCTATGTTTTTTATACTAATCTTTAAAAAAGCTTTTTCACAATTCTTTCTGTCATATTTATGACTATATAAATTCCACCATTTGTTAAATAATTCTTCCTTCTCCTTAGAGTGAGGTTTTTTAACCCCACTCTTAAGAGAATTAAGGTAATTAAATACCTTCCTACCATCCACCCACTTTTCTCCGTCCGAAGTACGAACCTTTATTTCAAACTGAAACTCCATTAAAATGGAATCTCGGCATCTTGTGTAGTAGTTGAGGTGTATGTATGCCCTGTATCAGTTTTCGGCTTAAAATCGCTAATTTTGAGGCTTAAATACTGCTTTCCTGAATTTTTTGCAGTATTAACCCAAGCACTTAAACTTTTAACCTTTCCATCAACCAAGGCTTTGCCTGTGTAATCAGGATGTTTATCTGTTTTTTTATTTTCTTTATTACTAAATAAAGATCCTGTGTTTTCTTTCATTTGATAATCTGACATTGTATCTCCTTTTATTAATTATACATTAAACTGATTTTACTTTTTTCAGACTGATTGTAATTATACATCTTTTCTAACAATATCATGTACTGCTCTTTGTTTGTGCAATCCTTTAACATAGTTGGATATTTTTTGATTTTTTGAAGCATGCGACTATAATCAAAATTATCGTTTGATAAGAATTTTAATATAGCAAAAACAAAGCCTCTCCTCTTATAACCATCATAAAATTCTTCTATTTTAATAATTTTTTCAGCTTCATCACAAGCTTTCTTCCACCTCTTTACTTGGAATAAACCATTTCTAAACTTTTCAAAGTTTTTTCCACTACCACTCTCGTTTCCTTGTAGCATTGCTATAGATTCATAATCTCCAAGATTATATTTACCTTTAAACTCTTTATATCTACAATAATGCTTATTTCCGAGATCACAATAGCTTTCTGCATAATCCATTAATTTCCAGTTCATACTATTAGCATTTATTCTTTGAATTTGGTTTAATCCATATCCCTCAACAACAATATAATAAACAGGCAACATTAATAATCTCCAGGATTCAAATCTATGTTGTCCATCTATTATTTCATATTCCTCGTTTACTATTATAGGAACACATAAAGATTCTTCTTGTATTGATTTTTTTAATCTAATAAGATGAGCCTTATTGATATTCCTATTTCCATCTAACTTTGAAAATAAAGAATAATCATTGGTTCTATAAACTGAGTTTATTTTAACTTGATTGTTTTCTTTTTTCATTACTACTCCTTTTTTTGTTTTATTAAAATGGTATTTTGTCTGAACCTAAATCAGCTTTAGATTCAATTCTTTTTTCCCATAAATGTAATCCTAAGCCCATCATTCCCATAACCTTCACGAAACAACGAGCCTGTGCATCTGATATATCTCGTGATGATGGTTCTACTATTGATTTCATAGGCATTGAAGCAGTCATTACAGGTAAACTCCAACTTCTTTCTAAGTTACCTATATATATAGAGCAGGTAACCATGCAAGTCCTTTTACCTTCTTCTCCATAAAATACAGGATCATCAAATACATAGGTTGCTTGTGGAAAATTAGCCATAAGCAAACTCCAGGCATCTGCCCACCCAATATAATCTAATCCCATTTTTGTTGTAGTAACCTTTGAGCAATCCACCTTTCTCAAAGTATCCCATACGAGCTTATAACTCAACTCTTTAACTTTTTCTTTTGTCATTTCTTTCCTTCCTTAACTTTTTTTGTTCTCGTTTCCATTTCTTTATAGCTAAATTCTTAGCTTTCCTATCCATCTTTCTTTGTTTTGCTTTTTTATTAGGCATAATATTATTAAAAAGGACAATCGTTATTGACTATCTTTTTAGCCTTTCTTTTTATTGTTTTAGATTTTCTATTATACCATGTTTCAATACTTGGTTTATATATAATGGGCAAGTGTGATACTCTCAAATTATACTGACAATCAAAGCAACCATCAATATCTAAACCATGTTCGCAGGTGTGTATTAAATCTTTTACTGATCCCATTCCTTTTTCCTTTCTTTTAAAAATTGATTATACATTGCTATATTATTATGAGGCTTTTCTAAAACTCTACATATCTCGATAGCCTCAAATCTTTTTATAGTTGCTAAATAATATATAAAAGCTAAACTGCTATCATTAATATTTATGTCAAGTTCTTTCATTATAATTCCTTTCTTAGTAGAATTTTTTAGTGAACACAATTACAACCAAAGTAAAGCAAACACATACAAGTTCTAATAATCCAATATCAATATTCATTTTATACCTCACTCAATCTAACTGGGTATACTAATTTATGAGATATACTGCATTTTCTCTTAGGATCTTCTGTAATTATACCTTGTTTTATAAGTTCATTTATACGACCAGAAACAGATGATGTTTCCATTCTTACTACTGAGGCAATCTCTCTACGAGATAATGATTCTCCTGTTGCAAGTAGTTTTAAGATATGTTTTCTCTGTGTATCTGCTTTACCATTTATAAGTATATCTTTATAAGTTATTCTTGATGTTGTTCTATTCATTGTTATACTCCCTTTCTTTATTTTAAAATATCTAATATTGTTACTTTTTCTTTTATAATTTCAATTTCTTTAATCCAATTTTTATAATCTTCGCAACCTTCACAATAAAAACTATAGTTTCTTTTGATTATTTCATCACTTCTCCCCTCCTTATATAACTTTCGCCGTTCTTCAGGTTTAAAAGGTTTGTTTTCTATAATATATTCCTTTATAGGATTATTGCCTCCTATTTCATTAGGATCTAAATATATTTCGAGTTTAACAGATTGATGACAATCTTTACAAACTAATAGTTTTTTATTTTTCATTATTATTCCTCTTATTATTATAATTCAAAATAGAATCGTCTTTTTGCAGTAGGATATATATCAACTACCCTGCATTTTAAAACGTGAGCAAGTTTAATCATTCTATCACTATTTGGAAATCTATTCTCGGATATATAATTACTTATATCTGTATCGGAACAACCTACTTTATCTGCTATTTCTTTTGCAGTTAATCTTGGTACTCTATTTTTTATACATTCTTTTAAATTATTCACTATCTAATACTCCTTTTCTTAATTCCTCGTATTTTCTTCTTAATTTCTCAACTCCTTCATACTCATAATATACTTTTCCATTACATAGAAATATTTTTAAATCACTTTCTTTGATCCTGGACATCTTTCTTTCTTCTTCTTCTACTATTAACTGCATTTCTTTATACTCTGTATCATTTAAAAAATCTTCTTTCATAATTATACTCCTTATATAATATTGTAATTTATAATATAATTTACTTCTGTGCAAGAAAAACTTTTTCTTCGTCGTAAATATATAGTTATTTATAGTCATTTGTACTCATTTATAATATAAATTTGGATTATTATTATAATTGTTATAATATATATAGTTGTATTTATAATGGTTTTTGGCTAAAATCTTTTTCACATTATAAATTGCTGGTCGTAGAAATAAGGGGATGATCTCGGAAAGCGACAAAATGGTAGACAAACAGATAGAACACCATCCGAGAGTGAGATAAATTTCATTTAAGTAGCTATCCAAAATATAATTAATATCGGTTATATTTAGACAAAAATCGGCTCTATGAGTGGGTAATAATCTTGGTCTAACTCTCATTATAATATGGGGGATTAGACCTTGACATACAGATATGAATGGGTAATATATAATAGCATATATAATATAATTAATCATTAATATTATACTCTCTTTTAATTAATTCTCTTTCAATATCTTGTAAATCAGTCATAGATATAACTCTTTCAGTTTTATCCCAATAATTATAAATATCTTCACTAAATTTTATTAATTGTTCAGTAGAATATTTTTTCTCCATATTATAACCATCTTCAAAGTAATTCAATAATTTATTGTTCATTTTTTCTCCCTTTCTTTATTATTATTAACCATTATATAATCTATCAATTAAATCCAGTATATATATTATTAGAACAAATAATATAACCAGGATTATAAAACCACCGAATAAACACCATATTGCAAGTAATTGATCCATTATAATTATCCTTTCTTATTATTCTTTAAATAAATTTATATATATAAAACCTATTATAGTATATAAAGACACTATTAGTAGAAATATTTCTTGATATGTCATTATTATAATTATCCTTTCTTTTAAGCTGTTTTATAAAATAAATAACCAATTATTAACAATGGTATTAACGGAATTATATTAAAGCCCCGTAAACCCTGATTTATAAATAATAACCATATTAAAACTAATATTATAGTTGGTAGTATTTTATTATAATTCATTTTATAACCTTTCTATTTATTATAATTTTGTGTTAAATCTTTTGCTATGTAAATTAAATCTAAGTCGCTACAACCTATAATATCATTTATTAAAAAATCTCTTAGATAATCTTTTTTACTTAATCTATAAAAGATATAATTATCATTAAATTTATAAATTTCAGGTTGTAAATCATTATTATAATGTGTTATATAATAGAACAATGTTTTTAATCTATTTTGTGCTTGATAAGTTTTATAATTGTCTTCTTTAATAAAAAACTCTAATGAATCCAATTCATTGATTATCATATTACTATTATAATTAATTTTATTATCATCATAATTATATAAACTATATAATTTATCTATTATTAAATTATTGTCATTATATTCATTTTCTGTGCTTGTAATAATCCATTTTGTTTTACTATTTTTATGTATTAATACATCATTTATATTATAATTCATTTTATAACCTTTCTATTTTAGTTTTATAGAATTC